>Ga0209782_1000647_pt1 | contig 15983 bp, 3 predicted proteins | sample WorMetmaBAHAMAS1_FD_187390 | JGI IMG/M metagenome (GOLD analysis project Ga0209782, IMG submission 187390) | Marine gutless worms symbiont microbial communities from Max Planck institute for Marine Microbiology, Germany - Inanidrilus... | ecosystem: Host-associated > Annelida > Digestive system >...
GCTCGACGAGGAGATTGTCCAGTGGCCATGCCTCCTAATCGATCTATTGAGTGGTCTTTTACGAAAAAATTGAGTGTTTTATGGGCTGTTATGTGGACTTCAAATAAGCCAAAAATGCTCTGGCGGCCAGGGCTCCGCCCTGGACCCCACTGGGGGAGTTCACAACGCTCCCCAGACCTCTTATTCAGGGGCGGACGGAAGGGGGGCAAGTGCCATGCCCCCCTAACAACGGATAAAAAATAACTCTCAGCTGCCTCAAGAGGAGGGGAAGGGAAGGGAAGTAGGCTTGCCCCCCTTCGGGACGTCGATTATGTGGGATGGGGGTCAAAAATTGGTCGATTCTCATTGATTAGGCCAGTCGCTGTTAACACAGGACCACTGACTGTGCCGCCTGTGATAATTCCAACAAACCAGACCCTTACGAATAACTTCCAGATGGTATAACCAGTTGTCCACTCAATTAGCTCAACCATTGTCTACACGCTAAGCAGTCAGTGGACTGACACATTGCTAATCACTGGGTACACATATGATTTTTGCAGTAGGAATAAGCAACATTTTATAATTACATTTATTCTGTATACAGCAACATTAGCATTTGCATTTGATGAATCTACAAAAATATTACTACATGTACATAAGGCTTGATTGTTTCTGGAAATGCTTGTCTCCAATATGACACAGTATCTGCTGAACAGGCCACTAGAGGTCCCGTGTGTGCTACGTCAGCTAGATGACAGGAAGTAGGGATGTGTTGAAGTTAATTTTTATAGAGTCCAGCTGGAACGAGACTGTGTCGGATATACGATGAGACATCAAGCTGGAACGACATTTTATCACACTAGATGTCATAATGCTGTGACTAACAATGTACAGTACGATACACTCTACACGTGTTGATCTTAACCACTACAAAACACAGTGTCAGTTAAATGTGCCAAAATTGAATTAAATCACTACCAATCACTAGATATACAAATATAATTTTTCTGTTGCACTAAGCAAGATTTTATAATTGTTATTTTGCATACAGCAACATTAGTACTAGTTGAATCTACAGAAAAATAATGCGATATAAAGTTCGGCTGTTTTTACTGTTGGTCATGTTTACACAATACTTTTGATTTGCCTTTTACAATTTTGCCAAAATGGCACCTCCAGCTCTTAGTCTTAGATAAGTGAAATATCCAGTTTAGATATCTGGTAGTTTATGGCTTTTGCCTGATCTGGAGCTGCAACTGGATATTTAAAAATGTCCAGCCAAGCTTTGAACCAGAACCACATCTCTTAGGTCCCTAACAGGAGGGCATGCAGATGCAGCCCTTAAAAAGCAGGCTGCAATCATGCCAAAAGATTGTTTTGGAGGGATCAGGCCAAACCTAGAGTAACTCTGCAACAGAAAAGGATAGTTCAACAAAAACTGAGTGCGAGTGTGTGTGGCCAGGACACACAACATTAAACCGTGCACACTTACTCCCAAAAGTCATCGCTAATCAGCAATATAACATAATGTATGGACATCTCAGTGCCAGTTTTTTCCATAATGCTTATAACATTTCAGCAACACACAACAGTGAGGACTTACATTCACTGTCACTGCTCGGGAGAAATGTAACAGTGACTGTTGGCACACTAGTCCACACAGGCACTGGTTGTGAACTAAGCAGATGACCTGGCCAATGTCGAGTTTCTGCTAGCTAAATTCTCACCAGCTTAAACACCTGAAAAGGTAATTACAGGGAAAGGGATATTACTGTAAACAGGGTACCCCTTCTTCTGAGGCTTTAGAATTCAAGGACTTTCAAAGACCTCTGCAAGGACTTTTCAAGGACCTTTCTAAGACAACTACACATATTCTTACAGACGCTCCAGTGCACTGCTAGTCAAGTCTACATGCATCCAGAATTTCACAATAGCACTTGTGAGCCGTCCAATTATGCAATAAAATTTTCCAGATCAAACTAAACATTGTCCAGGACTTTTCAAGACTTTCAAGGACCAGAGGGTACCCTGCAGTTAGCAATACATAACAACAATGCACACATATCTAACATGCATATGCACGAACAAACAATAATTTAATGAAACTGTTTATACAAATACAGTTTCTATATTGTGTCAACAAAAAAGGGACACCATAAATTCTTCATTTACAACTCTGACAAATTACAGTATATCAACATTATTGCATTACAAAATTTCAGTTAATTTTCTGCAGACTGTATTTAAATTACCTGCTTAATATCAAGCACATTTATAAACAAACTATAATTGGCTTTAAATGTGTCATTAACAACTACAAAATTCTACTGAGCATTCTTTCACAAGTAGGTACACACTGTACATCATAATTTGTCAGAGTTATTAAAACAGTTACTAACATCACTAGTAACTACACTAAACAAGCTTACAAAACTGGAATTCATACGACAAATTAGTGAAGCTGTAAAAAATCTGCACGTAAGCTGCTAGTATTGTTGGCGCTACTGCCAATTTCAGCTTCTGACAGAAACTTCTGTCGACTTTCCACAGCGTTCTCACCATACTTCTGCACCAGTTCTGTGTACTCGGCGTCGCCACCCAGCAGTAACTTTACATCATCAGTGACTGGGTTCCACACTGGGCAACCTGCAAGCATGTCACATAAAACCCACGTGAAATCAAACATGCCACTGATATATTAAACACTATTCACGAATAATTGTACAATTAGAGAAAAATAAGTATTTTTCAGAGAGTGACACTTCAGAGCCCAAGTTCTGCATTCACTGCACTGTGCCATTCATAGACAACTCACAAACTCAGCATAAATAATGGGTATGAATCGACATAACAAGGTGCCTTCCACATCACTGGTTGGGCATCAGAACAGGCACATGACCTGTCAAGATGTGAGTAATGAGGTAATGACATGGTTATCTGCTGGAGTGAGATGCAAATGATTTGCATATGGTCTACCTGATGCTATTGCGTCATTTCTTGCTTTATTAAAATCCAGAATGGTTACCTTTCTGGCACTGGCTTACCAAAGTAGTCCCAGTAAAGAAGCCACTAAATGGGTGACTGTTGGTCTAGTGATAAGTGATAACATTTAAGGCAGTTATAACTCCATATATTGTAAATTTGTTGTAGCTTTTGCCATTGCCAGTTTCCACTTGTTTACCTTGCACATCACAACAAGCTGTGAGTCACAAAGTGAGACAAATACATGTACTGCCGATGATTTCTGGCAGCAATGTTAGTCAGCTCTGTGCGAACTGACACATCCAAGCCATACTATATTACTGTACAGAAACAATGTTCCAGTTCCCTTTTTCTTTCAGCTGCTCACTAAAGTTCTGAGAAGTGCCAAAATGGACATTATTGGCAGAGAACATAACATGGGATTAGTTTTACTTAGCCAACATGCTGAAAAACACTAGAGTCAACTAGACTTGTATGGTGAGATGTACATTCTACAAGTACTCATTGCAGACACACACATACAGGCTTTGTTATAATGTGACATCATGCTGTCATTTACAAGATCACTGACACGTGGCAATCTGCAGCAGCAGCAGTAGCATCAGTGTTAACGGAGTTCTTGAAAACTGCAAATCAGCCATGTCTGGCACTACTGGACTATGTAGCAAATGTTATGAAATCTGAAACCAAGTTATATCAACTATCAGCTGGATCCAATGGAAAGTAAAAAAAAATCTGACCAGATCTTGTCTTTCCGCGCTGAATCCAGTAGACGGCGTCATCGACATTACCATTCATCATGCAGACAACATGCATGAAGTATCGTGATGATAGACCAAGCCTTTCAGCGACATCCTAGCATGCACACACACACACACACAACTGGTTGTCAGATGTTGGTTGTATTGTTGATATGTTAATTAACAGTCAAGACATGTTATTAATGAACACAAAATTCTTTTCACGTACGTATAGTCAATAATTAGTAAGTCTCGCTGTTTCATGTATTATCGACATAATCGCAATTACACAGTTCAAATAAGTGACCATTACCATTTTCAGCTATTAATCTACTTAACATAAACCCAAAATCTTTACTAGGTTTTGCATTCTTCAAAAGCACAGATTAAACAGTGTCCTAAGTTTTGACAACAGCACAGAATGGTTGGTTGCGTGGTACAGTGGTAGAAACTTGTCCTGTCCCCACACTCGACTTGTAGCTGATCGGTGACCACTACTGTCGGCAAACCATCTGCTACAGGTCAGTCAACCAGGCCAACTCAGCCTTTCATCTTGCGGTAATGAGTAGTGAGCTGGAAACAGATGGGTGCTACCATGAATAAAGTTAGCGCCACCTGGTAAAAGCTATGGAAAGTAATGGCAGCCTACCACCTGGTGGATGGCTTAGTCATGTGCAGGCTGCCTGCCTGTACACCGGGATCAGCTCCAGCCCCAATGCTCGGTAACAAGTACGGGAGAACTTTAGCAGCAGTATCATACAGAAAACCAACTAACGTTGACAAAGCGCTAAAAGTGTGAAGCCAAAATACCACTACAGTAACACAAAGCAAGTTTTCTCTTTGTATTTACAAAGACAACAAGAAGCATTTGAAAAATGTTGGGCCCATTCGCCACTGCGAGCTGCCACAAGCCGCCTGTTCTAATTTTACATTGCCATTCACCAGGTGTCGCTACTGTCGACACCACTACCAAGATGAGCCGAAGCCAGCTATAGCTATAGCGCAGGCAGCGTGCGACAGTAGCAACACCTGGTGAATGGCAATGTAAAATCGATGTCCACAACAACGACAACGCATGACAGAGGGGACCGCTATGGCCCCATAGAATGGGCCCAAAAATTGCCTTATTTTTAAACTAGAGCCAGAACCTGTACAAGTGCTGTATAACACAGCAACATCATACATGTTCTACAACAAAATGGAATACAATTGTATACATAGTCTGACAGTGACGTAATTTCTTTGTTCTACACCTACATGCCAGCTGTTTCACCGCCATGACGTTGGGCAAAAACTGGAGATTTTAATATTGCTGTCTTAGTAAGTTAATGATCACACACTCATGCCTATGCATCATTGAATGTTGAGCTACTAACTGCACTAACCAAAAAAACAGTTCCCTTCAAACAAACTATGCGAATAAAATTCTACCGATTTCTCACTTCAAGTGCCACGCTGCACCACAAAATGGAGATCATATCATGACCATAATTACTTTGAAATTACTGCATCCTATGTACTACTCAATTTGTTTTTAATGTGACCGCACTGCTTGGTGACGTACTTTGATTGTCTTCACACAGCTGGCAATACGACTGCTGCTGGGTGCTGGCTGGACCTCTTGTGAACTGCTCACTGCACACGTATCTGTGCACAACAATCCAAACAGCCACACTCCAGACCTGAGGACAATGCCATAAACATCTATCATTGAGGCCAAAGTGAAACCTCTAGGATTACATCGCTGCACCAAGAGTGGCTTAGTCATCCTGATTAAAGTCACGGTTCTCAGATAAATACAGTAGCTCTCTGTTGCGCAAAACTTTGTTAAGTCATGTAAAAGGAAAAAAATGATGTGAAGAATGAAATTCATTAACATTTTTAAAGAAAGTGACAAAAAATACTGGCATGCAATTCCTAATTAATTTTGGCTCCATAATGTTGTAACCATATAATTATTGCTCATAGTTATCATAGCCTTAAGTCAGAGTTCAACATAGTGGTATGTGTATAAAACACCCTGTATCTTTAATGCTACTGAAATGCATTTTCAATGCAACACATTTAACATATATGCCAATGTCACATAACTGAAACTTTGACAATCTAACGTTCATTTTAACAGTTGTTTGCCAGCTAAACCTGGGTTAGCTAGTTGAAGTTCCCCTTTATTTTCTTCCTCCCCTTTTCCAGAACAGAACTTTTCAAATAATTGGCACAGGTTGAACTTTCTGTCACCCAACCAAAAGTCTCAAAGCACCGCAGGAAGCACAGAGCCCTGACCCCAATCAATAAGGCCTCACCTCATTCTTCTTTCAATCACCAATAGACAGACTCTGATCAAAACACGAACTGCCCCTCTATGCTAGCTCCACAATGCCAGTACCAACAGCAGGAAAAGAATTTTATTGACAGTATTGTTTATATGACACAAACACATTTAGTTAAGCAACAATGCTACTGCTAAAATATCAAGCTGAATACAGACAGTTCACTAATAGCATAAATCAGTTCGAACGGTAATGCAACAAACTGCAATGGGTGTTGACCTAAGATGTACACTGTGTCTTTAAAAAAGACAACTGGTGTTGCACACTAGAACTTCAATTTACATCAACCGATTTTTGCAATTTTTAGCAGAAATTTTGCCGAGACAGTACATTATTGAAAGGTTGTTTGTTATCCCACCTCTCCTAACTAATGTCTCTGCACTACCTGGGGAAACATGAATCCCTGAAATAGCCTTTTCAGTACCATGTCTCGAAAACGATGGTAATGCAGCTTGCTATATCTGTGACATTGATTAAGCAATTTTAACAGGTTTGTGCAGACAATAAGGTCATATTATTAAGTACAGTGTGCAAATATTATTTCTCGCCTAGCCTTTTTAGTGTAAGACCAGTTTGTTAACAAGTTCAATGGTATCAGCAGTACGGGCACATGCATCGTCTGTTGCTGCCGGGACGACGGTCAACCGACCCAGTAACCCGTAGCTTCTGCAACAACTTGTAGACACTGCCTACATTCCATCTTTGCCACTCTCTTAGCATTGTAGTATTCTGACGTAAACATATTTTTAATCAGTCTTATCTTCTTTAGTAACTGACATGTTGACAAACTACTGATGATGTCAAAAATGAGTCATTTCTGCTTTCGTAAACTTGCAGCAAGTTAAGCAAGTAATAGCAAATGAACATGAGAAATTAAATAGGCTTATGACAATACAAACTTCACAGCTATTACCTGCCAAAAATTACTAAAATTAGTTCGTGATAGTCGGAGATATAGCAAGCCAAAGTAGTGACTTTTTCCAGACACGGTATGACTGAAGAGACCCAATTTCCGGGGTTCATGCTTCTCCAGGTAATGCAGAGACATTAGTTAGGAGAGGTGGAATATCAAATCACGATTCGAGAGCATGCTCTCTCAGCAATATCTCTGCCAAAAATTATCAAAATCGGTTGATGTGTGTTTCAAAGTTATAGTGTGCTACATCAGTGTCGTTTTTTTGAGACACAGTGTATATACTTGTTCCTGACTGGTACAGAATGTCCACTATGTTAAACTGTGACAGTTTGCAGGCTGCAAAAGCTTTTACTTACAAAGGCTAAAACTGGTATTTAAGTGCCACTGTGGAGTAATGGTCTTCTACAACCAGTCAATACACATGACGGCTACGGTCAGTACAAAACTTATACGCCGTCATAATGCGATTGACTTTTTCTAGCTTTGTATATTAATTTGCAGGTATCAACAGCAGTTCAAGAATCCAGCTACTAACTACCAGCATTACAACAAGAACAATGTTTAAATCAGGATCACATTCAATCATCTGCAATGACACTGGAAATGTGCACTCTGATGCATACCATCTTCGCTGGCCTCGACGTCGGTATCTGCCAAGACAAACTGACGAAGACTGCTGCCTCGGCTACTGCGACGTCCTGCATACAATGGCTCGGCACTATCAGTGAGTTCTGGCTAGTAGCTAACAATCAACGCTACTAATTTCTAATAACCATTCCTCGACTACTACCACTATTTCTGACACAAACAGTTACTTCTCTAGAATTAAATAATATTAGGAGAGGCTTTACTGATAGCATCATTAGGTTTCTGAAAGCTAGGTTGTTGCTCAGCCCACAGAATAAAGCAGTGAATGCATCTGAACAAAGTAAAATATAGAAAGCAACAAAATATAACAAAACGAAAAATGACAAAAGGTACTGATATAAAAAAATTACTGCCCACTGAAGCAAATTATTGGCTACAACTCTCACAATCACTGTAAAATTATCTATTCACCTACTATTATCAATTTTTGAAAGCAAAACGAAAACTCAAGATAGCAAAAATATTACTTTAACAAAAACACACCAAATATGCTACTATATATCTCAGACAGATAACCACGCAAGCACCCCATCACTCAAATTTTTTACTGACTGGATGCTCTGCCTGCTGCCCAACCAACAGTGTCAAAGCACTAAAGGACAAATATCACGATACAATACAAGCACAAATTGGCTAATTTCAGACTTTAGTGACATGGGTTCTGTACAAGTATAAACTTGTGTACATGTATTTCCAGTGATGCAAACCACACAAATCGATTAAACACTATTAAAACTGCATTGCCACTAACCTGATGCATGCGACTTCTCCTCTGTTGCATCCTTGCCACTCTGTGCTCTCCGTGCTGTTCCTGATGGTCCAGCAACTGGTTCCACAGCTGAGTTTTCAACTCGAGATGATGACACTGTCTCTCTGATGCAGGTAGAGTGATGCACTCTGCTGTGATGCTGTAATGATGCTGCTGCAGCGACATTAATTCTGCTTGAAGCACTTTTCACAGACTTATTATCACCATCCGCAGCCAACTGACACGTGGCTCTGCTGGACGTTGACGTATGTCCTTTCTCTTCCTTCTTATTAGTTTCTGTCCGTCTTTTCTTGCCTGCACTAGCTTTATCACTGTCCAACAGACCATCCGACACATCATCCACGACTGCATCGGTGTGTTGTGTACGGACTGTCTTGGGATGTTCTTCACTCAGCGTTGACAGATGCTGAAGCTGTTCTGCAGGTGTGCTATAATGCCGTTTCACTCGACTACCATGTAATTTCTTTGGTGTGCCACCCGTGACAGTTTCATCGGAAGAAATTTGTACTACTGCCGACTGCGGACTGCCGTGTGCTAATCTTGCCAACTGATCAAGTTCTTCCTCATCCATATCGTCAACGACTTGCGGCTGACTGCTCGTGGTTTCAAAACAAGTGCCGCTCTGCAGTGATGACTTCGCAGTCACCATAGTTTTCCCACTGCTGCACGATTCCATGACAGCTTTAGTTCGACTTCTCAACGGCGAAGTGGCCAAAGATGAGGATGCAGAATTCAAGTTGCTATGGCGGAGTGCACGTGGTGAACTCTGTGATGACTGGCTGTCAACCTGAACTGCTACATCATGCTGCTTGCGCACAGACTTTTCACTCCTCCCACTTCCAAATTCAGTATCTTCACCATCTGATAATTCTGAACCTGTTTCTGACCTTGACCCAGCTGGTATTTCTTTTATTTTACGAGGTCTTACGCGCGTGTTACGATTACTCACATCGGAATTTGACGAATGAGTTGTGCTAGATAGCTCTGATTGCAAAACGTTTCTTGTTGGCATTCTACCAGCTGCATGTTTCCTCTGGTAGGTAACAATATTCGTCTTCTTACACCACAGTAAGCCATCTGATGTATCTTGGTTATATTTATCAGGACTCGACGACATTCCAGACCTACTTCTGCTACTCATCGGAGAAGTTGTTACGGGACTCGCCAGTTGTATTCGTCCACTCATCTTGTTCTCCGATCCATCTCCGTCTTGCATGGATTGCATCTTGCTGTGGACCTGCAGATCAGGTGCTGAAGACGTTGACTTTTGACTTGCCAGTCTACCTGCAGACTTCAACGCAGGCCTCTCTTCTGCAGTGCTTTTCACAGGTGTACTAGTATGCAGTGCAGATTCAGCATTATATTTTTTGGACGACCTCGTACTAGCTTGCTGCGGCAATGAAACTGTGCTGGTACCACTGATGCCTGCACGCAACTTTGACACTCTTTTTGATGCTCTTGCCTTCAACTGTTTCACAACAGTTATCTTTTTCTTGCTAATGTCTTTATTCTTGCTAGCATCTTTATTCTTGCAGACATTTTTACCATGTCCAGACCGGAGCGATCTTGTAAAAGCTGTCGTTGACTGTTCAGTTTGTTCAGTGTCACCTTAGACATTCAATGTCACATCAGACATTGTGCAAAATGTTAACTTTACATCATATAAAACAATACTTGCAAACCATGTGTATTCATGACTGAGACAATTTAGCAAGCAACCTCTAGCATTGTGCTGTACACATCATACTGTACAGTTAGTTAGCTAAACATGGACAACAAATCACAACATGATTGATGACATACTGAACTATCAAACATTCACATGAGTATGTGCAATTTTGGTTACTCTATTCGTAATAATGCACAAGAATTAGGTTTTGACAGAAAACCACCAAAACTAAAATGCTTGTGTACAAAATCCATGAATCAGAAATATCATGGACGTAAATGCACTGTCTGCTATAAGTCAGCAACAAAAACAGAATTACTAGTGCTTCATTTCACACGAATGCCTTACCATTCCAATCCTCTGTAGAGTTTCCGAGAGCGACTGATTTCAGCATCTGTTTCTGTTTGGCAGTCAGGCCATATGCATCAATATTTGGCACAATAGTCTTGAGATAGTGATCTCGCATCGAATGCCAAGAATGATTAGTTATCTAACACATGCACGCAGCATGCACCAGTTAACTAGTTGTCTACTCATGCGACTTTCACAATTGTGCAAAAAAATACAGTATTTGGCCAAAATGTCATCCATAATAACCTAACATGTATGTTACGAAACAGCCCACTATGTCACACACAAACGCAGCAAATAATGCAGTTGCGGATTTGAATGCCAGTCAAAAACCCAACATCTAATGACCTAAACAGACTGCAACATATACCAAGAGCAATCATATTAGAGCCATGTCATTATACAAGTGAACCTAAATTATCCAGCACCCACCACTAACTACAGATGGATTCACCACTAACTACAGAGGGATTTTATTTGGCCAGTTTTAATGGCCACATGTACTTGTTAATGGCAGTTAGCACAAATGGATTAGGGTTGATGCAGAGCACATAAACACGAGTGTTATTTTGGTCAACCATGTTCATGAGTCCACTCACAAACACACAGCACCAGTATTATATTGCAATAGTTGCTACTTCTTAACTGTACCTGTACTACTTCATACCTTTAGTTTTTCAAACTCAATCCAGACTGCATTTCCACCACATTTCTTATAGCGATCATTATCCAGTAAACCATATATTATAGCTTTGTCGTCAATTGCATCATACTTCAAACGCCTACAAGAACATGCAACCTTACAGCAAAACCAAAAACATGTACATCATCATCAGCATCTCTTGTTGGGTTAATTCTAGGCGACATGATGACTATGACGTGTGCAATGTAATGGTTATAGTTGGTGGCTTGGCTGTACGACGCTACCGCTACGGTAGTGTCATTCATCGCATGAACGAACATTACTCTACATTGGGCCCGGTTAGTACTGGCATGGATGACCGTCTTTGGGTGGATATGCCAACTCGATATGTAACCAATCCAACTAGGCCAACTAGCCTTGCATCCCTCTGGGGGCGCTAAATCGAGTACCAGTCTCAACTGGCTGGGGTAAAGGTGGGAATGTCACCTCTGCCGGGTGTCAGGTAACACTGTGTGATTCCATCTAGCACGCGAGTGACTAGGGCAAGCTGTTCGGATAATTCAATGTTCTTACAGTATCCAAAATCTAGGCTTTTCACAGTCTGCTATTTGCCAAAATCTAAGTCATGTCTGCCTTAACTGACAGTTCTCTGGTGTATTCCGTCCATCATGTACTGGTTGCAAAATTCTGCATTGGCATGATTGCTGAAACAGCTTCTTATCATGAGTTAGTGATGTAATCAGCTTTGCAACATGCACCTCTACTGGCTATCATTGGGAAGCTGTCTGCAGCAACCGGCGGCTTCAAAGGATTGTCTGCATCACAGTTCATAGGCATGGAATGGAGAATTACTTGAGATATTCACCTGTCACAAGCTTCTTTCTGTCCAGCCATGCTGCATGGCTCGGCAGAAGTTTGTGCACATTTTTCCGCGCAAGGCAAAATGCACACTACAGTACAGACGTAATACGTCATGTCACTTTGACAGGTTAATTATAGGCTGCTGCTGCAATTTTTAAGATCGACTTCGACATTGCAATTTCATCTATAATCAAATACAGAATCAAGTGGGTTTTCTTGCATAACAAAAAGGGTCGATTTTTTGTAAACTGTCTGCTGCCATGCAAGGTCTGACTTCAATTAGCGTCAAGAGTTGGTCGAGTTGAGTGGCCCGTGCGTCTGATGTCTTCTGTTAATGCTGCAAGGTCGTAAAGTGTAAACCGACACCTCAACTCATAGTTGTACCAGCTCACCCGTTGACAACATGCTTCTCTATTTGCCACCATCATGCCATTTTTGGATGCTTTTGGCAGGATTCCATGCCTTGGCAACCAATATGGCCACTACTGCCAGTTTTTTTTACAATACAAGTTACAACAATTAGAATCTCAACAAGTTTGTAACTGCCTTTGGAAAGAATCTTCATTGTAATGCATCAGTGCTTTTGTGTTTCATATTTATAGTAATTTAGATTAATGATATATCACCTAATATTGATTTTGTTGTAGGCCTATCAAACAACAGCATGTTTCATTGGGTGTCAAATTTTGTCTCAGTACATGTGCATAAAAATAGAATTCATACTGGTTTCGTGCTTTAAGTAAAAAAAAATTAAAAAATGACCATCATTGAACAACCAGGATCATCACAGCATTATCCCACCTTTAATACACAGAATATAAAATTATAAATTTATACAAACCCGCATTGATCTTTGGCACTTATTTTTATCACAGTCTCATTATTATCAACTGCTTCTGAAGTACAATCTGCTGTTTCCCCATTAGGAACACTGCACATAAAAATATAATACAAATTTACAATAACAGTCTTAAATATGACTACTTTTTGACAAATTACTAACAAATCAATACCAAAATGCCTGTGCATTTTAACAACGTATTATGATGTAGTTTTGCACTGTCCAAAAATAAACTTTGACCAGCTAAATATTAGTTCATTAACGCTGACCTAAGTACAACAAAGCAATGAATGTAAATGTTGCTTTTGCTGAAAACTAACAGCTAACAATATCTGCAACAATTCCACAATATGAAGTGTACACAAAAACATAAGAACATTTCATTCTTAAATCAGATGAAAGATCGTAATTACTCCATATCAATCACAACAGTTCAGAAAATTTACAACAATAACAACACCCATTTAATGGCCTCTTGTCCAGGACAACCTCGGTATTACCGGAATGGTAATGCCTTTCTGGCATCAGCTTAGCTACTGGGTAAGCCAGTACCAGAAAGGCAGAACCATTCTAGATTTTAATGAAGTAAGAGACGATGGGGTGGCCGTGGCATCAGCTGGACCTTCTGCAAATCATTTGCACTTTGCTCCAGACAGATAACCATACTAGCACTCTATCACTCAATTTTTATGGGCCAGATGTTCTTTCTGCCACCCAACAAACAGCGTCAAAGAACTGAAGGCAAATTCAGCAAATTTTATGCACATAACAACAACAACAACAACAGCTCACCTGTTTAATGCATAACACACTGATCATCATCATCACATTTTAAAAACTATAAGACAATAACAACAATTTTAAAATCACTTTTCATCTGTCTATACTTCTAGAAAACATCTAAACAATCAAACGAACAAAACAAAACTACTGATCTGGACAAACTTACAGCAACTTAAAAGCCACCGATCAGCTGCGTTAAAGATTTCTAAACATTTCTGTTTTACTTAATAACTATATAAATATTTATAGCATATTCTTAAGCAAATAACGGATATACAGTGATATATATCACTATGAAAGATCAAATACACATTTATTTTTTTTAACTCATGATGCCACACTAGCGCAGTAAATATAATGGCTCAGTCAGTCTGTCTGCCCCTCTGTCTGTCTGTTCTGCATCTACGCATGCCACCAGCACAAGACAATAGCAAAGAGCAAAGACCTCACAAAATATCCACAGCTTCCCGTCATCACAGTGTACTAACCTGTATAATGCCAAGTCCAGCAATCGGTTCTGGTTAATGCAGTCGAGAATGTACTTGTACGAATACACGTTTTTGCCCTTTGCGGTCTGACCCGGTGCCAACAGCCTAAACACAAGTTAAGTACAAAATACAGATGACAGCACCTTTTTTTTCGTTTCGCTTACTTAATACAAAAATAAGCGCTATAAAATGACACAGAGTGACAAACATAAGTCAAAATAAACACTTCAAACTCCCTCTGCTGGTTTGTATTGATTTCTGCATCTACACTGTGTTCTGAACTGACAGTTTTTATACTGACATACCTCAAAAATGGTACAAAAACCACACTTTAAAGTAGAAAGTTAATAAGCAGTCATATGTATGTGGTCTACTAAATAGCATCATTATCGGTAACCAGGGATGACTTTCTAGATTACTTCAGCTACATGGAATCTTGCTAAATCCTATACCTCAAATACATACCACATTTAGCTATATGAAAGCTGACTTATGTCCCACTTGACACAAAATTAAGTCATTGCAGACACCTTCTTCCTAAGACAAGCACTTAGCAAGGCATTAAAAAACTAAACCTAACAGCAATACCATACTTGCAACAAAAAAACTTAAATATATCAGGCCCTATAACATAAAACAAACGTTCAAAAACTAAAGCTAGGTTTGGTTGCCTTGTAGATCAGATCTATTGTCACAGCAACTGGGTGTATAAGGGCACAATAATAGATAAATAAAATACTACACTCCGGATACGATTTTAACTGTTTATAAATAACTTGATTTTGACTGTTTAAAGTCAAAGGAACAGGAAGTCAATTATGTTAAATAGCAGACAAGTGATAATATACTGTAAGAAAGAAAGAAAGAAGTAAGTAAGTCTCACCTTTGCCAAATCGGCCACTTGGTCTGCATTGTATCGCATTTTAAAAAATAGCTTTAAAATTTTACCAAACATATAAATCAAATCAAAATATGCACTAATGCTGCGTAATGGTAGAGCATTCACTCACAACCCAAAAGGTTGTGGGTTTGAATCTCAGCCGGTCTGCTTCCAGGTAACAGCCTTGGACAAGCTGCTCACACGCATGTGCCTCTGTCACCAAACAGTATAATTTGGTACCGGCCTATCGGCAATGACAGTCTTTGGCTGGGAAGGTAACCACAGGCTGGATGCAAAGTAATGGCAGCCTACCGCCGGGTGGATAGCTTTAAGTCACCTGCGAGCTAACTACCTGTACACCAGGTGACCAGGATCAGCTCCAGGCCCAACACTCGTTAAAGAGTATGGAACAAGAGGGCCTAGCAGTGGCCAGCATAGCGCGAGATGTGGGAAGCTCTAGCAAAACTGTTCTTCAGATATAATGCATTAGATTAAAAAATCCGATATATGTCAACATGTAAACAAACCGTCACTACTGTTTCTGGTCCATACATCCAACAGACTCTCAGTAAGTAAATTAAGTGATATTGCTACAATTACCAATTTTTTAATACCCCTCCCCTCTTCCACCAAAAATCACGGCATCATCCCATCTGACGATCTGGGTGAGGCGTTGTTAGTAAATAGCAAAGACATCAATCTATCCAAGCATGCAAAGATATCCGGGATCCATTGCACCCTGTGACCACAATGCACAAACGTCACAGACAGATGGACACTGACATCGTGGCATAAGCGCGAGATGTATATATTACATCTCGCGCTAAAAACCTTTACATATGCAGAAAAGACAGCATAAAAATAGATGAATTAATCTAAACATTATTATTAAGACAAGTAGCTCTGCTGTGGCAGAGGGACCGTGCGACGCGCTTATCAGTAGAAATTCTGCAACTACAAAACATCCTATTTGAAAACTAGAGTCCCGGGCCTATCGTGTATTATTTGCGTGATGCTACGTTTAGCCGTTTTCACGCAATACCGGAGTGTGACAGACACACACAGACAGACAGACGGACGAACATCGTCAAGCGTCGCGC
>Ga0209782_1000648_pt1 | contig 15981 bp, 13 predicted proteins | sample WorMetmaBAHAMAS1_FD_187390 | JGI IMG/M metagenome (GOLD analysis project Ga0209782, IMG submission 187390) | Marine gutless worms symbiont microbial communities from Max Planck institute for Marine Microbiology, Germany - Inanidrilus... | ecosystem: Host-associated > Annelida > Digestive system...
ACTGTACATCTTCTTATGTCTTAAACTCCGGGGTCACTGAATCGAATCTCACCAAATTTCTACAAGGTGTACAGAAATGATTGCCGATTACTCTGCTGAAATCAAAATTGTGATCTTCCAATCCGTTTGGAAATGTCAACGTGACGAATGAAGATCGTCGTCAAACTGCGGGCGAATCGGGGCAAAATTGCCCGTTTTAACAGCGGTAACTCAGAGATTATTAGACTGATGTTCACCAATTTTGGACATGATGTAGCCATTGGACTACTTATGCTGAAAGGCTGACGAAGATAGGTATAGTAGTTGATGATGAATGGACGACGATCGTCAAATTAAAGCCGAGTTGCAGCGCAATTTCCATTTGTTAGGCTGTTCTCCGCCAAAACTACTGAACCAATCTTCACCAAAATTTTACACGATATAGTGGCATTAGTGATGCTATTAAGTCATGCACATACGTGGCGTTATCCCATTCTGTTTCCGAATGGCATAGCAACAAAGTAGATTGTTCCGGGAAAAAACGCCGATTTTTCGACTTTAATTGCTTGCCATGGCAACTTCCCATGAAAAATCAAAAAAGCTCAATCAAGTGAATAAGCCCTTACATCCGTCTACCAATCCTGAAATTTTGGTGAAGATTGGTCTATTAGGTTTTGAGCTACGTTGTCTAGAAAGTCGACCATTAAAAAAATAAACCAGAAAATGCATGGCAAAGCCTAGCGTATAGCCCGCTGGGCGCCGTAGTGTCGCCCCCTAGTGAATACTTGTGAAAAACACTTACTTACTGATCACCTAGTGCATTTTGTTTCAGAACACGAGAGCAAAGAACGAAGACGTCAATTTTGACGTCTGCAAAAATCGCCCAAAATTAATTGATGTGGTTTATTTCCAAATCTCACTTTAGTGGCACGACGCTGTAGTGCATTTTCCAATAACATTTTATCTATTTGTAGAAGTTTTCGGCTTTGGTGAAGGAAAACACCAGAGAAGACCAGCCAGCCACTACCGGAGAGGTAAGTGAATGAGCTTCGATAATGACCACCAGGCAAAGTTATACTTTCGACGAAGATCCGTACCAGACAACCGGAAGTGCTGTGACGAAGGCGTCGCCAGTTGATACCAATTTCTATTTCCTGTGTGCTGTCGTGGTAATGGGAATTGTTGGAACGGCAGCGAATGGAGCCGTCGTGTACGCGATGGTGGCATCAAAACAGCACAAGAACTACGTGCTGATATTCAACCAAAATGTACTCGATCTCGTCAGCTGCTTCTTTCTGAGCGTGTCGTCGGTGGCGAAACTTTGCAACATCCGTCTGAGTGGAACGAGCGGATACTGGCTGTGTCTTGTCCTTCTGAGCGACGCTTCTTCCTGGGGCCCGTTCCTTGGTTCTCTCATCAACCTCGCGGCCATTACCGTCGAACGCTACGTGAAGGTTGTTCACTCGACGTGGGCTAAACAGAAGCTGCGCAAATGGACGGAATACTCGACGATTGCTTTGGCGTGGATCGGTGGAATTGGCGTGGCCGTAGCAGTTACAGTTCCCACGAGCATCGTGGTCGACGGCGTCTGCTACCCCGCAGTACACTGGAACAGTCGTGTAGCTCAGACGGCCTTTGGAATCTGGTACTTTCTGTCGTTCTACGTCGTCATTCTCCTGGTTTTCGTGTTCTTCTACTGGCGAATTCTGATCGCTATTCGTCATCACGCAAGAGTGATAGCTGCCCAGAATGCTGCAGCAGTATCAGGCGCCGCCCAGACCCATCATTCGAAGCAGATTCAGATCAAAATCATCAAGACGATGCTTCTCGTCAGTCTGTTATTCGTAGTCACGTGGACGCCCGGATTCGTTTACACGCTGCTGGTAAATATTCACCTTAATCTCACCGTCCGCGAGTTTGGTTTCTCTGCCGTACTGATCATCGGCTATCTGTACATCTGCATTAACCCCATCATCTATGCCACTCACTTTGACCCAGTCAAGAGCGTACTGATTGGTTTCATTCCGTGCAAGAAAACCACTCAACCTGTTGAAATTATTGAAATAGCATGACCTCCGCAAGCAGTGACCTCGCAGGAAAATGCGTGTGACAGATTAGTCGGAACTTAGACAGTGATGATAAAGAGACGTAATAGCAATAGCAAGATACTGAGACTCGATCTTCGTAGGAGTTCTTTACGCCTAAACTAGAAATGCGTGGCAGAGCCTAGCGTGTAGTCCGCCCGGCATAGCAGCGTCGCCATATAGCGAATAATAGTAAAACGAAACCGTGTTGTGACGATGCAGTGCCTAGCAGTGCCGCCCCCAGCGAACGTGGATAAACTAACCCCAGTAAAATGATCGACGTCTGCTGTATACATTCTTACGTCGTAAACTCCGGAGTAATTGAACCAAATCTCACCGAATTCTACATGGTGTAGAGATATTATTGGCGATTAATCTGCTAGAATTGGAATTGCGATTTTTCAATACGTTTCGTCAATCTACGGCCTATGAGATATGTGTAAATTTACCTTTCCAGTTGGAGCAACGATCTGCCAGCGACAGATGGTGTTACTTGGATATTCCGTCCCCGACGTCGGATAGCGCACAGTTCCGCTGCTGTGTTCACGGTATTGCACGAGGTAATCCGGTACACAAGGATCGTCGTTGGCAGCTGGACATTGATATCACACAACATCACCGATTCACGGTGTACAAAGTGGCCCCAAAAATTGGCACAATTTTGTACGCTGTAACTTTATCAAATATTAACCGATTTTTACCGCGCGACAGCTATGCTAAGCGCGGTATATGCCGTCGTCGTGTGTCTGTCTGTCTGTGTGTGTGTGTGTGTGTGTGTGTGTGTGTGTGTGTGTGTGTGTGTGTGTGTCTGTCATACTCCGGTATTGTATCAAAACGGCTAAACGTAGGATCACGCAAATAACCACACGATAGCCACTTGACTCTAGTTTGTAAATGGGATGTTTTGTAGTTGCAGAATTTCTACTGACAAGCGTGTCGCGCGTCCCTCTGCCATAGCAGAGCCTCCTGTTGAAATTGTTGCACTGTCGGAATTAGAAAAATAGCAATAATGCAATCATTAAAGATCCCACCACACCTTAATTGTGTTGTTACATTACCTTGTGAAATGTTACTAAGTAATAGGGCAAACTATCTCAGCATTTTATTGATCATGCCATTGGTCAGTGGCGTCACCGGTTTAAATGCGTCGTCCAGCAGCAATGTTGACACATTGAACATTTGATGTAAAAACTGAAGGATGTGACAGTTGTTACTTTAGACAATAACTGAGATACTAAGCACATTGTTTCCTGTTGTTAATTTCTTAAAATGTGTTGCTACAGAAGTCGTTTTCATTTCAATTTCCTTTAAAGACACTTGAGATTTCACAAGTTAGTGTAGCTTGAGGTGTGGTGGGAATTTCTAGTAATAGTATTATTGCAAATTTTCTTTTGATTCTGACAGTGAAATAATTTTTTAAACCGGTTAATACTTGATAAATTTAAGGCATACCAAAAATTGTGCCAAAATTGTGCCAAATTTTTGAGGACACCCTGTATATCGTGAGAATTGTCTTGCTGCCTAATTTACCAAAGCTTCTCTATAATCTATACTTTCGCAATATGGTTCAAGTACAAATACAAAAAAACTCCATTTTCGTATCAAAGTAAGCCTATCACCTGATGCACAAGTCTTGTCAGTGCAGAGGTCGTGCATACTGCGCAGAAGGCAACTTGGGGGATATTCGATTAAAGAATCTGGATTCGGACACATGCTGAATCTATATTCGGATTCACATAACAAATTACATATGACGTAATATGACTTCAGTCACGTCACTGTTGTTTGTTTATGTTGTTTTCGGTCCTATTTTGCACATTTTAATTCACTGCCAAGGCGATGTTTGTTTTGTTGCTATATAGATGTCTTTCTTAAATCATAATCGTTCGCACTCATCGCTAACATCACGTCGCAAGTGAAACGGGATTCAAGCAGGATTCACTGAATCCAAATCCGGATTCAGATTCGTTTTTAGAATGCAGTTTTTTACTGAATCCATATTCGGATTCACTATGTATCCGAATCCAGATTCTTTAATCGAATATCCCCTTAATTACCGACCACTCTAGTGGTCCAGGTAGAGCATTCGGTCGGTTGTGTATGTCTGTCTGTGTATCTGGACAATAGCTTTGAACTGCGTGACCTTTGACCTACATTGTGGAACGCTGTTTCAACGTGATACTATCAAGGTTGTTCACGTTCGAATGTGAAGATCGTATAGGTCAAAAATTCACGTTCACGCAAGAAAACGTTGATAAACTGGACGGCGCGATCTCAAGTGACGATTTCATAGTTAATTCAATTTCGGACAATTTTAGCCGCGTCGTCGAATAGCGAGAGCAGCTTATAGAGGGCTTTATGGCGTTCGTGATGTTGGAGATTATTAGTTTCGGCTTGTAACTCGACAACGGCTTTATCTAGACCTAAGATCACTGTAGAAATCTAATAGGAAGTCATATCTTCCGAGAGCTGAACTGCGACGCAGCTATTACCCGCATTCGTTATGCACGCCGGCGGAAACATATGTGCGGATAGGGTCATCAGTGGCGTCTATGAGTTTGTGTGTGGGCCGGGGATCTGTCCGTGTGTGTTTGTGTGTCCGCCCTCCAAAACAAAAACGACTTGAGCTATCTATCAACACCACACTTGGTAGACTATACACGAATTGACGCTGAAATCGAAAGGTAAAGGGTCAAAGTGATGCGGTTACCGGATGCGCTGCCGGCTTGGGGATGCATGTCGATTGGACTGTTTTCAGTTTTGATCATCTAGTTCAGTGGAGCAATATGGCTCGGACCAGCAACGACAGACCGATCTTGGTTTAATGTCCGCCCTCTAAAAGGAAAATGGTTTGAGCTATCAACACCAAACTTCGTAGACATACGGTGCATGGCAGTCGCTCGGCATGCATTGACGTTGAGATCAAGAGGTCAAAGGTCAAGGTCATGCGGCTATCTAATGCGCAGCGACGACCGACCGACCTTGGTTGACGGTCCACGAGAGAGCGAATCTTCCGGTGCTGACGTCGAAGTCTGAGCGGAAGACGACGGAGACGGCTGACGATGACGTGGTGACTGGGTGAGGTCGACGACTGCCGCAGTACTTGCCGATGAGTGACGCACTGGACGCAGGGTCACGACCGTCGTACAGAGTGACGCTGTCGTAGTCGCACTGAGCACTGCTCTCGATCGACAGCTCGACGAACGTCACCGTCACCGTCTGCACATCACTCCATCTCATCTCACCTCACCTCATCTGCACAGCTGGGCTGGGTGGCACACTGTCCAGTCCAGTGGGATCACTCGACGTCAACTACTGTATCAGTATAGCCTCGGTATAGCTGAAATTCCACGGAATCAGTTTCCTTGTAACATCCTCGTGACATCCTCGCGAGGATGTCGCTAACGTGTCATACGAGGAAATCGGACGTGTCGGACGAGGATGTCACTCACTACGATGCTACGAGGAAACCACTTCCGTGTAATTTAAGTAGGTTAGCGCAGTACTTTTGCAACAAAACATCAGCGACATTTTCGCCGCGCTAATAATTAATTATGCACGCGTATTTCGCGACATTGGCTTATCTTTATCGTTTTGCAGACTCTTTCGGACATTTGACGTACGATATGTTAAAATATATAAATTTAACTGCACTATTAACTTGCTGAGTGAATGAGCCACACGACCGTGTGCACAGTGTGTGGTCCTGTTAAAATCGTCGGTGAATAGAAAGCGTATAATTAAGAACGCATTTTCGCTCAACGATAACAACATATTAAACGTATATACGAGACAGCTAGAGAATTAAGCAAGACTACAATCAGTCAGGTCATACGGCTCCGGCAGGTGCTTGGATGCGCCACTGACAGACGCTGTCATCCGGGTACTGGTTCTGAGCGTAGCCCGGTGACTCTATGGTCCCGGATGATGACGTCAGTTCCAGAACTTGTCCGGGCGAACAGGCGGCCACGCGCGCACCTGCAACGATTCACGACCACCCACGTCGTCTCAGCACCATCATAGCCTACTACAGACTGAGACCAGCTGAATGGTCGCGTCGCTAATGGACAATTCACACCGCCCGACCTCGACGCAACTCCACCGTCGAGTCGCGTCGTGTCGGCGTAGAGCGGTGTGAACGCGGGATAACTATTTTGAATAAGTTCAGACTCCGCAGACCGTCGCCGATTCAATTCATACCGCCAGATGCGTCTTGAGCCAGCCAGGCCAACTCGGCCTCCTAGCCTCAGCGAGACTGGAAAAAGTGCAGCAAAAGTGCGGTGATGCTGTGCAGCTGGAGAGTCAAGGCAGACATGGATGATCTATTCCATTTGTGGATGCACGTGTCGATGGCAGGTAAAACCACAGACGAGATGAGAATGAGAGATGAGTAATACAGGTAAATTCGGCGTGATCCGTCGTTAACACATGCCACACCTGAGCGCATGAGAGACGAGTATCACACTCAGCACTATAGACAAACGTGCTGTTTACGGCGACGATGTAGCGAGGCGTCGACGGGCCCTGCAGCCCACGTTCAGTATATCTAAACTCAGGGCCGTAAACAGGCCTACAGCGTAAAGGCCCGCAATGGCTACATCCCAATGAGCTTACGGGTTTGAGCTGAGGGCTTTTAGGCCCGCCCGTAAATCTAATATTGCAGAATTAACTTTCGAAATGAATATCAAAAGAAAAACTTCCAAGGCGTGTGTACGAACGTCTCAGCAATGCGCGTTCGCGCAGTTAGGTTATGAGTTGTTGTTAGGTCGGCCATTCTATTCGTGTTTGGCTGAGAATTAGGACCGCCGATGCACTGCATGGAAGTGGGAATTAGCCGTGGCTTCACTGAAACGCTGGAACCCATGAAACTGCGCCAGTGGCAGTAGCCTACAGCAATATCAATAGTAGCCTAATTTCTACACACAAGACCGTGCAAAGTAATTTGGCAACAGACCGCATCGCCACCCCTGCTGGCTAATCTACTTATGGCTGCCGAACATAATCGTTCAGCCGTATTTGTCAGGTGGCGCCAGTGTACACGCTCATCTAATATTCGATTCCTTTGCCCTACCAAATTCACCATCTCAAACGGCAGTTCAATCGGTTCTGCCGTTTTTGCACGGCCGATGCCACATTTTCCCTATACGTTACACTGCGCCGCCCCATTTCCAAGAGAATTTGCCAGTACTTAGATATGGACCTCTCTAACATATGGTACCTTTGGCCCACCCTACCCACCATCCCGAACGGCATCTCGATCCAATCAGCCGTTTTTCCAGAATACACGCTCGTTACAAACGGACAGACCGACCGACAGCCCGACATAACGACGACGACGAAACTCTAAAAAATAGGCCGTTTACGCTAGCCTACAGCGCGACGCAGCCTAATAATTAGTAATTCGTCTGTAAAACACATATCGAGTTAATGACGACTATACAGCGTGACGTCACCTGCGTAATTTTTGTCTCCGCCGTACGCATGCTGCTGTTGTTTATCTGCCTTATGTTCTTCTACCTGCACTCAAACAATTTCACTGACCATTTACCTGTACGTCTCACCTGATTGATTGCTGTACGTCTAACGTTCTACGTCGGTTCTACGTCCATGTTATTTGGAAGACGTTAACTTGGTTCCACACACAAAAATTTGTTATGCCATGCATCATTAAACCTCAATATGCTACATCATAAAATAGACATAAACAAGGTAATCGTACGTATCAGACTTTGCAAGCGGAACGAAACCCACCATGAGTAGCCTACTACTTAATCTTTACTGTTCACAGCATCAAATTTGGCTGAAATTGTTGCAGTAATTTTGGCTGTTAGACCTATGCTACCTGAATATCCGTCGACGATAAGCTGTCAAAAGGTACTAAAACGCGATTTCGGACACTTCCGGTCATCTTAATTAAACTATGACTTCTTATTAGTGTTCTATAATGACTTTGAGTCTAGATGGACCGTTGTCGAGTTATAAGCATACAGCATACACTTTATAACGCGCCATTGGGCCCACTATGTAACAACACGACGTCATCCACAAACCGGAAGTACATAACAAAGCGCGACGCCGCCAGAGGAGACCGAGCCACGGCCACAGGCAACATGCGTTAATAATTTGTTATATTACAGACAGACAGACAGACAGACACAGTCATCACAATACCTCGTACCCCTGTCTGTGGCGAGTAAAATTCACAGCAAAGTTTGATCGCCTTGTTAAACTCCGACAGCAAACAGAACGGGCGTGTTGTTGTTGAAGCATACTGTATCAGTGGAAGTTTCTTGACAGTCAGTCAAATATTGCCGTTCTCTCAGAGATTGTTTGTCGCAAGGCACCGCATCATACCGCGCAGACGTTAGCATACGCAAGACAACAGGCGGCACCGCAAGACATCGGGGTGGGGGGGGGCGCTAAAATCTAGTAGAGCAATAAAAGAGCAGACGTTTAGACGAGGGTGTTGTTCATATCCGATGTCGCCTTTGAGTTTCGCAATCATTAAATGCAGCCGTTGTAACAACTCGTCTCGTTCGCTTTGTTGTCTACACATTATCAACATTACACCAAAATTATTTAGATAAAATGAGAAACAAAGTTTATTTACAGAAACCACCCCAATTTATTGACTGTTTCTTCTATATATCGCCTTTACTGCAAATTTCACGAAATCCATAAACTATTCACATAAAAGAAAAAAGCAGATAAAAATTATGATACCGAATAGGCCTACGTTGGCCTATGAAAAGCTCGGTTTTAAACCGATCTTGGAAGTTTTGGTACACTTTTACATAGACTACAGCAAATCCAGTAAAAAATACATTCTAAAATGTGTTGTTATAATTAAGTACGTTGTAATTAAGACCCGTTCACACATAGTGATGTGCAGTTGTGTGGAATGGACACGCGCTGAGTACACGTGTGCGTCCGTTTAGTTGTAGGCCTAATCAACTCACTGAAAGCAATTATTGTTGCGCCCATAGATATCCACTAGAATAGTAGAATATGTATACTCAGTGGTTGCGACGTTCACACTACGCATACAGGGTGCCAAATTTTTGGACCACACTAAAGATATCGTAAAAGATTGAATATTTTACGCGTTTGGCATGAAAACGCTTATTCGCTGTTTTTGCAGATGTCAGATCCACGTAATATACCTGCATAAACTATGCCTTTCAGTTTCAATTATCAGCATTTACCGTAATACAGAAAGCAATTATAAGCTAACATTATAATCTAAATAGGAGCTAAAACGTCAGTAGTTATACTTTGTAGGCAAAGAGTATACGTGTCCGACGAACACTGATGTAAGCTGCAAAATAAGAAACGTCACACAGATGAACAAACTGGCTGGCATTGTCGACGTCAGCCAACCTATACACAGCAAAACAACCCCATAAACACTCGAACAAACAGCTAATTTATCAGCAAATAACTTGTGGCTCATTTACTAAGCAAGTTATTAATTCTAAAGTCCCGTCCGCGATTAAATCTATATAATTTTATATCGTACGTAAAATGTTTCAAAGTGTCTGCAAAACGATAACGATCAGTGTCACGAGGAAATACGTGCATTATAGCTGGAATTCCACGACGCCGACACCGACACCGACACTGACATTCTCGCGACGATTCTCGCGAGGTTGTCCGTGTCGGTGTCGTGGAATGCGACACGAACATCCTCGCCGACTTCCTTGCGCGGATCCTCGCGAGGAAATCGCGCGTATCGGACGTAAGGATGTATAGACGTGTCAGGCGAGTCGGTGTTGGTGTGCGCGTGTCCGTGTCGGCGTCGTGGAATGCCAGCTTATAATTACAGAACGCGGTAAATAATCGTCGATGATTTGTTGCAAAAGTAATGCGCTCTCTGTCTACATACTAAGTAGATGAGAGTGCATTGGTTCTGCAGTACTACTTACTGCGTTCAGCAAACATCGTCTGCACGCGCATGCGCAATGCGATCTCGTCAAGTCCTCAAAATTCAGCGAAAATGTGCGCCATTCGGTTCCACATGGCGACAGCCCACAAGAGCATAGCGCAGTGTAGCGCTTTCACCCGTAGGCCTGCCTGCCTGCCTGCCTGTAGTATAGTTTGTATGAGAGAGCATGCAATGTGTGTATCGTTGTGCCATGCAGCAGGACGGTCGGCGGCTGTAATGTAGTCAGTAGAGCGTCAAAAGTAACGGATCGACGACGGTGAAGTGAAGGACAGCTATTTACACCGATAAATCAGCACGTTTGAGGAGTGACAGTAAACTGCTGTGCAGAAATACAACAGTCACAGCTGTACGTTACACAGTGAATTAACGCTACACGTATCATAAACGGACGATTTAATTGCAAAGTGTGCAAACATCTGTTTTTCATTTGAGGAAATTGTTTTTAATCATCAGTTGTTGTGTTATACTGCAATGTATCGCTACATAGACTACCACATATTGTCAAATTTGTCACTTGTCTGCATTCACGTTTGGTTATGACATCGACATGTATTCCAAGTATTTCACCTAGGCCTATTCGGAAATTTGTCTCAAAAATATTTTAAAGAATAAAAATATGTACACCACAATTTTTTTAAAATTTTTATTCTGTTTCAGAGTATACAGTTAAACAGTCAAACAATTACAACAAGTAATGCAGCCGATACCACTTAAGATAAATGTCAGCACAGTTACACTAATAATTACAAAAAAAACCTTTAAAAAATAAAACACGACACATCTTCCATCACCTGTGAGAACATCAAATACAAACATATTATGGTATGACCATAGTTTAGCTGCCTAACAACAACTGCACATTACATAATAAATTTAACAAAACAACGAAAAAATTAAACATGTGATTAGCAAGTGAGGAATGAGTTATTTGGGCAAGTATAATGATTACAAACCCTATCTATTTCCAATTAGCAAAAAAGGTCACCTTAGCACATTAGTACCAGTAATTTCAAATATCAATAACCTGACTTGTAACACGCACAGTGTCCATGGGAAATCCTGGGTTGGAGACATGGGCAGCCGGCCAGCCACTAGGTGGACTGTGTAACTCAGTGGCACTGGCCAGTCAACTAATAAAGCAAAATTTTAGTAAATGTTTGAAGGCAGCGACTCTAGCAGAAGCTTTGGTAGTGGCCGGGACTTCATTCTTTATGTTTGGTGAACACTAGCTGGAGCAATGCTGACTAACATAAACTTGGTATTCATGTGTAGTAAAGGATTTAGAGAACGTACTGGCTGATGAATGCAAGCAGGCCAGTATTGATTTAATAAGGAAATTTTATAGCAGTACTCAAGCTGAGATGTTAGTTAATAAGAACTTATCTTGGAAAACACACCAAATATTATGCCTGTTTTATTATTTGTTATCTCACAGAAAAAAATTTAATTGTGAGAAACTATTAATTACGTATGTGCAAGGATCATAATAATCCATTACATTTCTCTCACTGTGAAGAATTTAAAGAAAACCCAAAAATAACATTCAGAAAAAAGCTGAAACAATACTAGTTTTAAAGTACTTCTCAAAATATACTCAACATATGCACTATAAAAGGAAGTGAGTATTTCACTACACAAACGATTATGATATGGTAATCAGAATATATCACATAAGAAATTATGACCTAATGATGTATGTTCCAACACCAACAGAAAAACAACAGTTCATAAATCATCGAATATCATGTACATACAGCAAATAAAATATTATATCCTGTAAATAAAAAGAAAAAGCTCAGACCAGAGAAGAATGTATATACAATTGTATTTGAAATATTTCCATTTCATGCCCAACTCCAATCCATACAGAAACTATAAACCTAGATTTCTTCTACGGTCCATCAGCAAATTTTTCCAGCAAGGCCAACCAATAAATAATCATTCGCAGAAACTCAACAGACCTAATATGCGTTCAGTGATTAGACACTGACGGCTGGTACCAGGAAAAGCATTTGGCTTTGAGTAACAAGGTGCTAGTATGGTTATCTGTCTGAAGCAACGTATAAATGAACAGAATGTGGTCCAGCTGATGCTACTGTTATCCCGTCATCTCTTGCTTCATTAAATCCTTTGTGCTGTTGGACACCTACCCAGGATGTACTCAAAAAGTGGGCTTTAAATGGGTGTTATTGAACTAAAAGTTATTCCAAAATGGCTGGTTGGTTAGAGTTTAGCAGTGCTTTCAACACAGCGTATGATTATAATTTATTATTCAAGGTGACATTTTGCACCATTCTTTTTCTTATACTTACTGACGATTATGGCTCTGCCAACCTCAATGACTTGTAACTCGTCAACAGTAGTTCCACCTGTACCTGTACCTATACCTATTCCTACAGTATATATACCTATGGAACACTATAAGGAAGTGACATCTTGCCAGTTAAATGCATCCATTGGTGCTGTTCCAATGATCGGAAGTGCCTGAAACTGCCTTTGGCACCTACTGATATTGGCATTCATATCTCAGAAACCGTGCAACCTATGATAACATGGCTATTATCTGTACTTGGGTCTTGTGACGATTATAAACCAAATTACAGAAATCAATTAATACACACATCGATCAACATCAACTCTAATTGCTCGTCTAGACGACCACATACAACATATAAACTTATTCCACGCATAAATTCACAAAATACGTCACTTCCAAGAAGTTTCACTAAGTTGTGAACTAAATGTTTAACTATAAAATCAATAATAAACATTAAAAATAAATAGCGAGATAAAAGGCACTGGTAACTAATTTAGAGCAAAAGTAACAATCACTCAATTACAAAGCTCAGAATCATCAACTACAAAATGTTGATTGTTTGAATTAAGGTTTTATGTTCCAATCGACACAAAAAGGTCATTTTCCAGCCAATCTCTTGGCTAGTAAAACAAAACCAACACAACAAAATAAAATAAAAATCTAAAATACCCAGACTAACTCCAAAAACACACGTAAACGGCTAAAGCTAAAAACACGCATAATAGAAACCTAAAAGTAATATTAATAACTACTCACATAAGAAAGAAACAACGGCTGTACACCGACCAGCTCCAATAATCTTCTCTGTTAACCAGCAAACCACCATCATAGTGCATACTGAAGGGGAGGACATACATAAAATGTAAACAGGCTTTTAATTACGCTGAGATACGTCATGTGAAGAAGCCTTTAATTACACTGAAATACGTCAGAAGTTTCAGAAAATGAGAATCAACGAAATACACAACCACTGACAGCCACAGAATTATTTACATACTGGTAATGTACAGCAAATATAAAGGCATAATCACAATCCAGTGAGTCTTGTTCTTAACAATACTGGCTATCACAATGCCAAATATGTTCAGAATCGTGGGACAACACTCAGTGTGGAGAAGCCATGTTGCCCAATGTCTCTAGCGCACATGGATGAAACACGGTGATACATAAATTGTTTGAGATAAGAAAATGATATGTTCAGCTAGTTATTAGACTATAAATGCACTACAATATCTACAGTTATATTAAAAATGCATCAGTATTTGTGCACTTTATAACACTAAAACAACTGTGTACAGCGAAATCCACAAAACAAATGGGTGACCTACGTATACAACCGATTGTCAACAACAGAAGTCATCAGATGAGTTGTTGCTGCAGTAACTTAACTGACCAGATAATACTTGGTTTGAAATGTTTGCCAATATACTTGTCCACCTTTTAAAAATTAATGCCTTCAATCAAATTCCGAAAACACTGGTGGTTGTGTGCATTGCAGAGTCGTTTCTTTAGTCTGATAATAGAACAGATAAGAACCAACACTACAATGATGTACCACTAGCGTTGTCTATTCTCTTTCTTCCTCGTTGGTCGGTAGTTCGGTTTACGTTTTTGTCTTTCAACAAAAAACTAGGTCATATTGTGCCTTTAATCATTATCATCATGTTTTATTACGCCATAATGACAGCAAGAACAATACAGTTGAATACAAACATACACACACTGTCACACAGGCAAATGCATCCACTAAAAAACACAAAATTAAAAAAGAACAATAAGATATCACACGTGTGTCATTACTCTACTGTGCTGGAAAATATGTCCCAAACAGCCTGCTTTATTATTTGCCGACTGACGTAAATAAAGTACAAAATATTCCAAAACACTATTTCTTCCTCAATCAACTTCACTTAAGATATTTAGGAAATGTTACAGTTAGTATTATATATCACACTGTGCTCCGGTAACAGCACAGCAAAGTTGACTTTACCGACGGCAAGTTGACCATCTAATAAAATAAAAGTAAAGTAAGGTAACAGGATATAGCAGGTTGCAACAATTAGCCTCACCGCTACGGGAACTCATGTGCCATACGGGATCACACAGTGTCACCGGCCACCTGACAAGATGTCTTTGATACTGGAACTCACTTGTTGGCAAACCGACCTGCTACTGACGACAACTGACTCACACTGAGACACAACGCATACACTGCTGCAACAACAACAACGAGCCGTCTGGTGGCGTTTGTGCAGGATTGTCCCGCTATGCCAGTAACAGACAAAAAACATTCATTCACTTCCACCACGTCTTTCCGGTTAGTATGTAACATCTTTAGTTAATTTTCTCTATTTTCCAGTAGTCCAAGCCACCTTCCTTGCATAGTTGTCATACAATCTTTTTATACGGCCTCACTCCCAAGTTTTCTTCAACCTAGCTCTCTCAGTCGTAGTCATCTACTTCAGAATCCATGCACTTTTTCACCGAATCATTCTGGACCTGTCCTAAAGCATGTCCACACCATCACAACCTATATAGCTGCCTCACTATATGTAATCATATCGTCAACTCACAAAGTCTCTCTTGATCTACCTATCTGTTACTTAATACCAGAAATCCAGCGAGTCATTCTCATCTCAGCCTGCTGCAGTGCTGCACTGCTCAAGAAAAAGCCCCACATCACTGGTACTACAAGTGCCAGAACGGGAAAATGAACCACAGTAAAAGGTGTCTCAAAAATAACCGAACGACACATAATCAATATCAGTGATTGTAGAGAAATACAACTGTGTCTCACACTCATATAAGCTAGTATCATAAATAGATAAATAACAAAACTGTTCCCACGAGGCAACCGCTACATTGTAAGTAAATGGCAGTGTGCTAACAAACATTTACTCCAGTAAGATTCCGTCAGTAGATCAAATCGGGGAGAACTTTAAAACAATATTAACTTTGTTTGCAGTGGTCCAGTAAAATGTACAGAAGGTTGTGTGATGTACATGCTGTATACTATCAGCTGTTATACTGCCTCAAGTCTTGACTGGACGGACGACGCCACCATAAATCGGCGTTACGTCGAACGACAAGCTCAAGAGGCAATGAGCTGCGCAAGTCGACAGCATAGAATATGTTGACGTCTTGAGGCAAAGACAGCTCTGTCAACGCACAAACCAACAGTATGCAGACGACTAAATACACATTCACACTCACAGTCACATTCACACTGACCACCCGCAACTCACTTAAAACAATAATAAAAAGTAAAACAACAAATAATTAATTAATTAATTATAATGATATGATGACAACCATTTTATGGCAATTATACAGGTCAATCTATGTCAGTTAAAAACTGGCGGATTATTTGCCAGAGCAAAGTCTGCGTGATTGCTCACATCCACTTGCTCATGTTTGGATACTACTTCATACCAAGAATAAAAAAAATAAAATAAACAAGAAGCATTTGAAAAATGTTGGGCCCATTTGCCACTGCGAACCGCCGCATGCCCTAATTTTACATTGCCATTGCCACGTTCGGCGAACCGTGTCGCGCTGTTTTGCAACTCTTCGCCAACTACGCACTATTCGGCGTCAAGTCCCAACCACTGTGTTCCAGTCACTGGTTACTGCACTTGTTCTGCCTCACTTAGACT
>Ga0209782_1000649_pt1 | contig 15961 bp, 8 predicted proteins | sample WorMetmaBAHAMAS1_FD_187390 | JGI IMG/M metagenome (GOLD analysis project Ga0209782, IMG submission 187390) | Marine gutless worms symbiont microbial communities from Max Planck institute for Marine Microbiology, Germany - Inanidrilus... | ecosystem: Host-associated > Annelida > Digestive system >...
TCAGTCACTCAGTCACGTCACATTATCACTCATCATTCGTTGTCACTCGATCATTCGTTGTCACTCATTCGTCTCTCTCTCTCTCTCAATTTGTCTGTCAACTTGTGACACACACACACACACACACAGTAGTTGTGTCGGCACAGCTGAGCTAGTAGAGTACGTTTGCACGTTGTAGTTCAACGTACAGTGTAGATGACAGTCTGAGTAGATGTTGTTCAGTCTGGTTGCTCTCTCTAGTGATGCACTGATCAGTTATTTCTAGTGCTGTAGTGATGTGCTAATGGTATGTGTGTGTGTGTGTGTGTGTAGTGAAACGACGTGTTCGTTGGCAAAGTCTTTCACAGTTCACGTGTTCAAGGCGACTTCTGACGCCGAGGTCTTACAACATTCACTGTCTAGTGTAGCAGTCAATTAATCACAACACTCACGAGTGGTAGCGCTATTGTAGCTAGCGACTGACTGACTTTCATCTGCGTTGTCAGCGAGCAGTTTGTACTCGTTACGTAATACGATGTCAGCATTGACGACATATCTAAGCCGCTGACGAATTGTTGACGACAGACGGAGTGAAAGTGAGACTCTGTGTAGTGTAGACATCGGAGCCTCCAGCTGAACTGATTGTCTCTGGTGGCTAAATTAACAACGTAATAAACTAGGAGCTTATCATAGGGACACTTGGCAACATATCATACAATGTAATATGTTCTGTTTAACAGGTTTGCTTGTATCAAATTACTTGTATAAAATTGTTGTACTATTGAACTAAGCCAGAACATGAACCAATAGGACAACAAAACTGATCATTTATAGTTTGGCGGAAATGAATGATAGTCGACAAAAGTCGCTGTCGTCAGACTGCGGCTTTTGTCAGATGAAGTTGATGTGTCCGTCGTGAGTGGCAGGCGCTGGCTACACGGTCCGTTGAATATCGACTCACATTGTTGCTGTTTGCAGGCAAAGACAATTATCTGTGCAATTGGTGAGAGATTTCAGTATTGTTTGAGTATTTAGTCGTTAAAAAGTTAAACTTGTCTATTTGAAATTGTTAGCTAGTCGACTGACAACTGTGTCGGTTGCACAAAGTGTCGTTGGTAGATGTTGACAGCATGATAGACCACAAGTCCTTTTGCACAAGTGGACTGACTGACAAATTGAGTGAGTTAGTATTCACATGATTTATTGAACGCTAGACAGCTTCAGTGGCTGCGCGGATACAGTGTAATATAGGCGCAAAGTGCAAGTGCCGCCATCTAGGGAATGACGACGATTATTACTGTGATGCAGTCATTTTCCTGCTAGAGAGTGTACATGTACGTACGTATGGCAGAGTGTGAGAGGCAGTCTCATTACTGAGCAGTGGTTGTGAATGATGGACTTGTTGGTGTGATTGTTGGTGTGGCGTAGCGCAAGGTTTCAGTCGTACTCACTGGTTTGTTTGACACGACAGTCACCTCGACGTTCTACTGACTCTATTAGTCAGCAGCCATTAGTGAGCGAGCGTTGTCATCATATCACACTGTTGATGGTATCACCTCGCTGGTTCTATCTCTGTCTGCTTTGGTTGCAGTCAGCACACGTACACTAGTAGTTCAGCTCAGTTGACAGACAGACAGATGTACCTCGTGTGGGCTACATGGCTTAATGCACCCTAGAAACATTGTAGATTTCGGCACCATATAAATTGTGTGCCAGTTTGTTTATCTTATCACTTGCTTCCTTTTGTTTCTTATAACTTGCCATCGGTTTTTCTTGACTATATATTTTTTCTCAAGTACTTTTCCTTTATCTTTTCTTTTGAAAATAGCCCCACTCTGTTATACGAGGATGGATGTCGTAGAAGCCAACTGTACCTGGGTTATTGTCCCAGTTTATTTCATTGTTGCCGAGACATATCGTTTACTGTATGTTTTTTTGGGGGTCACGTTTTTTGTGGGTCACGCCGGCAACAAAACAGATGAAGTTTGGCGGCAGATATCTCGGAGAGGGGTCGTAAGAATGGGACAAATTTTGCAGTTAGCTAGGGGGTTGGTGTACCCCACCACCCAGACCAGTGACCTTTGGCCCAAGGGGTCCCCCTGGGGAGCCAAAATGTTAAAGGGTGTAACAAAATTTTTGTAACGCTTTTCTCCAACGTGGTTTCACCAATCTCAGTGAAATTTTGGCATAATGGGTCCTTTAGGGGGTAGCGGGTCTTAAGCAGTTTTGGTGAATTTTGGCCCACTTTTTTGGGGATCTCAAATTTTTAATCGCGGATATATCAGACACTTCTTGTCGGATCGCCACAAAATTTTGCATCGTTAGGGGTCTGGCCAATGGAGATTTCTTTCGCGAATTTGGTGAACTTTGATTCTGGTGTCAGGTGATGCCATGCGGCGACATGCATCAGTCCGTCACTGATGCACTTGTGTTGTACTTTTTTCTGTTTGATTGTTTGTATTTTGTTTATCTAGTGGCTGTGTATTTAATTTTGTGTTTGCCTATGTTTACTGTATTGTTACAGTTGTTCTGCCGGCTTTGATTTGATTTTCTCACTACTAGCCAAGACGTTGGCTGGGCAGAGCATCGCCGATATGACATATTTATTTATTTATTGTTTTATAATCAGTTTGTACTTGAGGTACAACAAAAGTGACAAGGGTTACACAGTTGGTAGATAATTTACAATACAGTTAATTTCAGTTTTGCCAGCAATGTATAACACTTTTTTGCAACAGTATCACCACGCAGTGTTGGATATCTTGTGATGAGTGGGACGTTAACCCTTTATCCATCAATCAGTTGATAAGCATGTGCTGTCATTGTGAAGTACAGCTAACATCACTTAACCCTCGTGACTTCATACAGCGCCCACCCAGCATGCCTGATGGTGGGCTGTGTTTTGCCGATATTGCTTAGCTTTTATTTTTTATAAATTTTTAATGGTCGACTATGTAGACTCGTAATATCAGAAAGTACAAATTGATCTTAACAAAATTTTCAGGATCAGTAGAGCTACATGAGGGCTTGATTAACCATCATTCATTGTGTGATCGCTGAAGGGATGTTGCAACAGCAACCAATTTTTGAGTCAAAATTGAGCAACTTACCTTTATTCGTCGTGCTGGCGTTCAGAAACGAATTTGAATATTGCAACGCCGATAAGTGCGTTAACAGTGCAATGAATTGGCCTACGTCACATGTAAATTTGGTAAGATTAGGTGCAATAAGCGCGATTGTGGCCTGTGTATCGCACTTTGCGCTCGTGACCCAGACGCACAACCAAACTGTCCAATTATTATAATATAGATGATAAATCTGATTATTGTTTTGCAAAAGCTCAATGATGTCACCATGGTAAGCAGTTAAGTTTTGGGCAGATTAAAAAACATACCACCTTCATTCTTTGTGCTGGCTAATATAACTATGCTAATGATTCAGGTACATCATGTACATCAGTGAAATTTTGCTCGAGTGACCCATGAGATTACAAGGCTAGAAGAATGTGTACAGCAGGCGTCCAGCAAGTTAGTTTAATTGCTTTCGCTAGGTGGTGGCACTGCAGGTGACTGGGCATTTCTGGCAGTGCATCGATCAATGCTCTTGATATATTTTGCTTGCAATAATTTTATTCTTTTTTAATGAACGCTCGGAGACAATTATCTCACGATCTACTAGATCAATTTTTGCAGTCTTTTAGCCGTATGAAAACATTTTGGGCACAGATGATCGATCTGGACCAATTTTTTTATTTTTAAGGGACGTTGCCATGGCAACCAATTTTGTGTTGTAAGCAGCAAACCCACCATCAGTGAACAAGGTCTATTATCTCACAATATATTAGACCAGTCTTCACGAAATTTTCAGCATTTGGTAGAGAAATGGATGCAGATATTTAATTTGACATTGGTTTTGTCATTGCTCGAGGGATGTCGCTATGGTAACCAATTTTTGGAGCAAATTCTCGAAAAACACCACAGACTTGCTCAGAGTCAAATTATCCCAGAATCTGTGGAACCGATTTTCACAATCTTTGCACCATATGGTAAGTATTGAACTGCAGATGATCAATCCGACCTTCTTCTACGGATATCTTAAGGAACAATGCCAGGGAAACCAATTTTGTGGCAAAATTACCCATCCCCTTTATTTGTCACAAAGGCGTTACAAAACAGAATTTAATATCGCCACGTGAATATGCGCGTTAACAGCGTAAATGATGCCTCAACATCGTGTAAAAATATCGTGAACTTTGAATCAGTAACTCCAGAGTTGACAGCGATCATTAGTGAACTTTTGGTGCGACACGGCTAACATTGGCGTATCCAGCCGAATCTCAGGATATACTGGACCAATTTTCGCAATCTTTTTACAGTATGAAAGTGCTTTGGGCTTTGGATGCAGATAGATCTGTACCTCTTTTTCCAGTTTGTCAAGGGACGTTTCCATGGCAACCAGTTAATGTTGGGAGAAAATAATGAGCGCCGATTGATACCACCTGCATTCTTTGCACTTGCGTTCCAAAACGAATTGCAATATCACTAAATGTGTGCATTAACAGCAGAGATGATGGAGCTACATCGTGTAAAAGTTTGGTGAATTGTAACTCCAGAGATGACAGAGCTCATTTGCATACCTATGTACAGTGGTTAAAGTGGAAAATTAGAGGCGGGGGTACTGTGATTTACAGTTTGGGCCCCCTGCTAGGTAATGAGGGCCCTTAGCTGTTAAAGTGGCAATGAAAATTTACAAAATATGTTCCGTTTATCACTAGACTGCCGAATAAAGTCGGCACACAATTTAGATCGAACTAAAAATACGTGGCAGAGCCTAGCTGGTAGCCTGCTCTGCATCATAATGTCAGCGCCTAGCAAATACTTATGAATCGCACCCAGTTACTGATCGCTGCACTATCTAACAGCCGCGCCCCATGGTGAACATAGCTGAACTAACTGTGGTCATATTATCGATGCCAGCCATGTAACTTCTTACGTCTTAAATTCCGGAGTCAGTGAACAAAATCTCGCCAATTAATACAATGTAGAGGTGTTATTGCCACTGTTACAGCATGCATTTATAAGGTGATTGTTCATTTTGTGTCGAAACGCAGAATCTTTGGAGTGAAGGCGAGTCTGCAAAAGGCCCCCAAAATTAATTGGTTACCACAAATCCCTTGGGCTACTGCGAAAATTATATCAATTTAATAATCCCCATACATATGTCTACCATCGCTGAAAATTTAGTGAAGATATTCCAATCTGTTTCGGAACGCCAGCATTCTGAATGGAGGATTATCGTCAAATTATGGCAGAGTTGTGGCACAATTTCTACTTTCTACCCATTTTAGCTCCAAAGATTCTGGAGCGATGTTCACCAAATTTTACACCATGTTTTCTCTGTTCACAAAAAGGCCAGTAGATTTTTTACAATAATTTTGGCAAATTTAAAGCTACATTTATAATTTTTGGCAGGTAGGTGCAGTACACTGTTAGGACATCAATCGTGTAAAATTTTTACACCACACCTATTTTGTTTCGCTGCTTGACCATGTGAAATAACGTTTGTGCAAAAATTTCATTATTTTTATACACTACAGTAAAAAAAACAAAATTAAAACATGAACTTCAGTCCAATCTGAAATACTTTCTTGATGAGGTTATGTAAACACGAGCGAGACATGTATTTCACATGCTATCTGTCTGATAGAACAATGGCTGTGTGGGCGGTTTTCTTGACTGTGTACAAACAGACTCGATGTTTTCAGCATTATGCGTTGACCGTGGTCGACCACTACCGGCAATCCATTCAACACAAAGAAATTTGTGGATTTTTTAGCAAGTGATTTAAACCACTATGAGACCATTTCTTGTTCGGAAATTCTTTAAGAAACTCATCCGCAGTATTTTATTTTTTCGGAGTACTTTAATTAAATGCTTGTCACCAACAGAAAACAGCATTGTGTTTATCGTTATCAACAACAACAACCCAACGCCACAAATTATTACATTATCACAAAATATAAACGGCTTAGGTGTGGTGGTTAATTTAAAAATTGAGTTGGCAACTGTCAGCGTAATTCATATGCAAAAATTGTAGAAATCAAAAATAACCGTACAAAAGTTATGACGAGCAAGATACTGACCTCTTTTTTGTAGGGACAGTGTACGTGTATGTGGTGATTAATGCACACATTAGGCTAACAAGGCGATATTGCGTTTCGTTTCAGAAAGCCAGGGCAGTCAGTAACGATGGTCATTTCAACATTCTCAAAAAGCCTCCAAAATTATTTGGTTACCATAGCAATGTCCCTTGGGCTACCACAAAAACTGTGTAAATTTTATATCTGCGTGCAATGCTGAAAAATTGTTGAAGATCGGTCCAGTACTTTCTGAGATATTTGGTGAAATATACCAAGTTTTGCCGTATCATATCGTTTCAAAATTTCACATTTCTCACATCTTAATCTCTGCCGTTACTGTACCAAAATCCAGTAACTTTGCACATTAGCGCTATAAAGCCGTTCATTTATTTTGTGATACTCCAATCCATTTTGGAATGCCAGGGTGCCAAATGAAAATTGGTTTGCCAATTTCGCAAGAAAAAATTGGTTGCTATGTCAACGCCCCTTGGGAAATCGTTTGCTAGGGGCGACACTGTGACACCGAGCGGGCTATACGCTAGGCTCTACGACGCATTTCTATTTTCATCTGTACTGAGTCATGTTGAAAGATACCAGAATCAGCAGGTTTTGGTATACCGGGTCACATAAGTTATTCCATATAAGGAAAGTAGGGGGCGTGGCATGACAATGTACAGTAAGCACGTAACAGCTGCACGCTGTTCGGTCCTGGTAGCTGCAAGTTTAATTGTTGCCACGTTTTTCTACGTGTCTCGCTTGGTCGCTACGTATCAACATTTCAGTTGTTGTTGATGTTATTCGCTTGTTGAACTGAGATTGCTTGAACTACAGCCAGTGAGTGAGTGCTGCACTGATTATGTCTTCCAGCTCTGTATAGTGTACTAATAATTTTATACATATTTTTTGTATTCTTATGATTCTGAGATTAATTTAACATAACATTACTTGTTCACAATTTCATTGATTGGTTGATGATGACGTGTCATTAGCTGTCGGTTTCTTGGTCACGTGATGTGTGTTACTAGCCAGTACGGCGCGCAGTAGAGTGAACTGTTTCTAGTAGCATTTGCGGGCCCTAGTTCAGTTCTACAATGGGAAACAATCCAAAGTTAAGTAACTTGATCTGAAGTCTTTAGCCTATATAATGAATGAAAAAAAGTGCAAACAATTATTAACAGTTACAGATCGAAAACTGCAAAAATAATAAAAAGCAATAATTAACCACAACAACATCGCCTGAATGTCAATTTTATTGTGGTTAGTTATTGCCTTTTTATGATTTGTGCACAGCCTACACACTGCTCAATCTGTCGCTGTTAACAATGTGTGTAAACTGCAGTTCTTTTACTTATGTATTTACTGTTTTATTATTACCTGTTTCTGTTATCTGTTTTGAATATTTTGACATTGTCGGCTATACATGATAAGCCATTTTTCCAGAAAATGAACTGCAATGAAGCATGCGGGCCTAAACGTACACGTCATTGAATGTGACTGCAGTATATACTGAGTTTATCAGTATAATTCAAACGGTTTATGAGATATCATCGGCTTAGAATACAACTAGTGTGTATCTGTGTTTTGCATAACTTTACAGTATCAACAAAAAAGGTGCTTTAATCAAATTTATAATGAATATAGCGGATATTTTTACACAGATATATTTAGAAGAAACTGCTGAGTAAGGTAATGTAAATTTCGTCAGGACTAGACTTTAATAAATTAAGTTATTTAACAAATATTGTATTACAGTACTTGTATTCTAAGAAACATGCAGTGTGGCAGCACAACATGTAGTGTACAAGTAACGTATCTAGAGATGTAATACTTGTATTCTGAATTACTGTACAAATTGATGTCGGTATTTCAGCATACAACACGATCAAGACACTTTACAATAGTTGTATTCTCACTGTTGACAGTAAGTGAGGTCTCTCATTTTGCATACAACCAATGCAACTAAAGATATGATAGTGTATTCTGGCAAAGTTCACAACTTTTGAAACATTTTCAACGATACAATACGTGTAACGTCAGCTACAATACCTGTATTCTCAGAACTGATGCATTATTTGAACTCATTTGACGGTAAAGTATAGCAAAAGGCAGATACTACATTTGTATCCGTACAAACCACACTAAGTCACCAACTGATGTCAGTGTTGAAATATTGCATTTGATTTACATTACTTGTATTTCAATTAATCAATTAAAATATATTAAGATATATAAGACCAGAAAGAACGTCATTTGATGCAGGACAAAATACTGATTCCAGTGGTGTATAAAAGTCATTTTCCATAAAAAAAAGTTGACTTACACTAGTTCTTTCAGTTTCAAGATGGCAGCCGTCTGTGTATTGAAAATGTGTAATTTTTTTCCGTGGACTGGGTCCTAAGGACCAACATGCATCATCATGCCCAAATTTCGTCAAAATGTCAGTGTTTAAAATGTAGTGATATGGCCGCCATCTTGTATTTTTAATATGTGAAAATGTTATTTACTGTTGGGGTCCATAGGGCCGAGGCCGAGACATGTCAGCTTTCGTCAAAATCGAGGTTACTCCGTTGTGGAGATATTGGGATTTTTCGACTTTTCAAGATAGCGATCGTCTGCCATCTTGGGATTTGTTTGGGGCACATTTGGACCACATATGGAGAGTACTTCGTGGTCTGTATTACTGTGCAAAATTTGTTTATGATGCAGTAGTTTTGATAACCTGAATGTTTCGATATTTGGCACATTTGACAGGAAACACACATTCACGCCTGTAAAATTGGGGTGTTGGGGCTATTTAATTTCCTAAATGGGGTACAATATCAACCAAATCCAAAAAAGCATAGGCCTATGCCTGCATGAGTCCGAGTCATTCACCATAAACTATGAAAATTGGGCAAGTGGTCTGACCTGTAGTGAGTTCGTTAAAGAGGTAAAAATATAAAAAAAAATATTGGTTATAATTCACCTAGTTACCTGATCCATGGATAGATTTCCACCAAATTTTGCACAGCCATTGAAGTCGTGGACATAATAACCACTATAAAATTTTTAGCAGTCGGTTAAGGGATGTCGTTTCTGTGATGGTCGAAAATAGGCTATTTTCATTGACTCGGCCAGTTGCTGTTAACACAGGGCCGCGCAACAGCGCAGCCCGTGATCATATACAGTAGGCCCCCTACATCTGAACTCTGCAAACTAGGCCTATTGCAAGTTTTTACATTTCATTTTATATTACATTTGCGAGTGGCTTAACACAAGATCATTAAGATGAACAACATAGCATTCCACAAAATACATGTTCTGCAAATACGTTCTGTATGAGTTACTGGACAGATTAGCTCACCAAATTTATACACGATCGTCGTTGTCAATGCACTCGTCATCTTAGGCTACATGGTGATTTTCCTGAACCATTTACGAATGCCAGTGCTCTGAATGACAATGGGCGTAGTCATGGCAATTTTGCCCGGAAAAATTGGTTGTCATAGCAACGTATGACCGAGAAACAAGGGTCACATCGGTCATATACAATTATTTTTCTACCATTTAGTGAAAATTTAGTGAAGATCAGAGCAGTGGGCATAGATCGTTATAGCATAATTGGTCTGAAATGGGGACCGTTAAAATAGAGATATGTAACAGAAGCAGAATATGTTTGGCGGGGCAGCTAGGCTAAATGGCGAACAGACGACATGCATGATGGTGTAGGCCTCTACGTGACTGCTCAACTGTGTAAAAATTGGTTCCTTGATATAACAAGTCCAAAACAACACAAATTGAGTCAGTAAAGTTGAAGCTGCAATGGCACTAATTAATCTCCACGTGCATATAGTGATATCACCCACGTAGGCCTAACGGCCGTGTCAACTGTCGTGTTAACGTGTGTCACTCGCTTGTGGCGTATAGCTGGCCGCCCCGACAACGATATAATGCCCACAACACACGTACGACTCTGACGGCTGACTGACACTGTTGCAACTGACAACTTGCAGCCACGTCTGTGTGTTGTGCACTTACGCACTACCTACCTTTATGCACTGTGACTGATTAATAACGTCAATTCCGTGCACTGTGCCGTCTGTGGCGATCACAAAAATGTCAACAAGAAACTGACAAGAATATGAGGTCTGTAGTTATATGGTCGGTCTACACGTAGTACGGATAGCTTGCTGCCGGTCGTGAGTATCTGTATGCGTTGAGTACGTATGGCGGGCGTGAAGGCGCGTAGCGAGTATGCGTCATTGGCGACTTGCTAAACACGTAAGGTGGAGACTGTGCATGCAGTCTCGGTGATGCTGCTGCTGCTGATGTTACTGCCATTGAACCACTGCTGGAAGTTGTCCGCCAGATGCAGTAAGCCACTATCGCGACTACGACAGCCACTGCAACTGCCACTCCGATGATGACGGCCAGATTGCGTTCACCTTTCAACAGCATAAACAAGTTCAGCAATATATCCTACTCATCTGAATGATAAATCTAGCTATAATCATAGATTAGGCCTATACACAAAATCATGTAAACGTGTAGTAAACGTTTACAATTTTGTACACATGTAGGCCTACATGATTCGTTATCGTGTACACGTGTACACATATACATGAGCGCATCCCTACAGGAAATAGTTAGGGTTAGGGGTAAAGTTAGGGTTTGGATAGATGAGAGGCCTGGATTTGCACGTCGATATGACTGCACATTATTGTAATTAAATTTTGTTGATTCAGCTATTTTCATTCATTGTTCACTGACAGTGCATGAAAGTCTTACTCCAGGTCACTGTGACGTCACTCTCTGTAAGGCAACACATTGTGACGGATCAAAAATAGCAAAGATCATAAAAAGGTGATATTACCCACCATCACATCGCCTCAATGTTTACGTGCAGCAATTGTTAGTAATCATGATTTGCTGTTCGGTTACCAAATATTCACAATATTTACAAGGATAAATGGTGCTCCATCATCTTGGATTTGGTCAATTTATATATATATTGATTTTTTTCATTGTCAAGAAGGTGGTTTCCCCGTGTTGGATTTTCACAATTGTGAACTTTTAATGTCTGATGGGGTTTCAAGGTCGTTACACATTAGCATGGTCAAATTTAGTTAAAATTGGTCAATCTATTGCAGAGATATCGTGATTTTTCGATTTTTCATCCGCCATTTTGGATTTTTAGGGGCTTATTTGGACAACCTGGAAAGAGTACTTGGTGGTCTTTATCATGTGTTCAAAATTTGATTGCGATTGGTGTATCAGTTTTGAGAGCATGAAAGTTTTAAAATTTGGTGGGTTTATCTTGAATCAGCATATTCACACTCCCAAATTAGGGTTTTTAGGTGATTTTATCCCCTAAATAGGTAGTAATAACAACCAAACCCCCAAAGGGCACTTTCTTCTGCGAGTCGACATCATGTGAACCATTAAGAGTGAATATCCATCACATAGTCTGACCTGCAGGTGAGCCCAAAAAGATATAATTTCACCCATTTGCCCACTAGCCCCCATGGATGGATTTGCACCACATTTGGTACTGGGATAGTTGTGGACGTAATATTTGGCGATCAGTTAAGGGATGTCGATTCTGTGAAAGTGGAAAGTCAGTCTGCTGATGCTACTGCGAAGCGAGTGTCACGACAACAATAACAACAATAAGAACGAATATCTGTGTCGTAGTTGTTAAAATCTTTAAACTTTTTTATCTTTGACACAGTTTTATCGTTTTAAATTTATTATCTAAACGACGTCTTAACTTTTGAAATGTTATATATTTTTTATTTATGTGATCATAACGCGTATTTTATCGTATTTTATTTTTGGATGAAATGTTTAACTGTGCTATCATACAACACTGACCTGCAGTTGTGGTAGCAGTCGTAGATTCTGTTAGACTAGCAGTGCTCGACGACCGGTCTGCTGTGCTTACGCTTTCTGTGTAACAGATCACACACACACACACACACACACACACATCATAAATCAGTCAAGCTATCAAATGAGTACTGCACTATACTAGGGTGTCTGTCTGTCAGCCCGTGCGTCACACATAGGCTAGTGATACAATACAATATTTGTTTATTGAAAAATTGACAAACCGCAATTTAAAAATAGGCCTACAGAAACAGTAGCAGAGTAGAGTTAATTATGTCGTCATCCACACAAAATACTAGGTGATATATCGGCGAAACTCTTTACACGGCCAATCTTTTGGTCAGTAGGCTACTGAGGAAAGAAAACCGACACAAAATCAGTAATACATTAAACATATAAAATATCTATGATAATACGAAAACAAAAATTGGTAAACGCAGTCTAAAACAAAAAAGAAACACGGATGAATTGACTGTGTAAAACTGATGCTCTCGGTATGTGATTTATCATCGTTATGTGATTTGACGACAAGTGTCTCAGACCTTTCGTCGTAGTCGGCGTTATCTGAGATTCTCCTGCAGTAGTTGCCAACAATCTGGCCGTGGACGCTTTTTCTACATCGGTACCTAACAAATAAACAAAAATTAAACACGGTATTTTCTGAAGGCCAAACTACATAGCTCTGAGTGGTAATGAATTTAAGTTCAATGCCACTCAGTGATATGTCACGATTGCCAATTAGTATATAACACTGCAGCTAAACTGCTTCATCAGCTGTCGTGCAGCAATATGGCTATGGGACCAGAAAACTGAATTTTTGGTCTTACCCTGCAGAAAAAAAGATTTTCCGTGACGTGATTTGGGAATTTTTGAATAACTGTAAAAGACTGCTTTTGTTTAGCAGACACGTGACGATAACCTTATAAGCCAATAACTTATAGCTAACTACTTATGCGACCATGTTATAGCATATTAACTGACTGTAAGCTTACTGACTCGTGACTTTTCGTTGTTATTTTGTGATCTACAAGTTTTCGGACTTATGTCACGTTGATGAAAACTCTTTTACTAACAAACAGCTGCTGGTGAATCGCACTCACTCTGTTCAACATTATTTTGGCGAGATTTCTAAGTAACTTAAGCTGACATTTACGCAAATGTAATCCATTTTGTAGTGGCAATAGATGTGTTGCCCATTGATGGCAAAAATAGAATGGTGAAGTTCACAGATGACTCATATCTGATAGTGCCTGCTATGTACCACTACGAGTTAGTGCACATGCAGTCAGGGCGCAAGAATGCAATCTAAGTTTGAATTGTGCAAAAACGAAAGAAGTGATTTTTAGGGCTAAAGGCAGACGTGACAACTCGACTCAACGACTGGCCACGTGTGTGCTGAACTTGACAGGGTTGAACAGCTAACAGCACTTGGTGTCGTCATGCTAATGACCAATGACGCCAGCTGTCCATGTCAGTCAGCTGCTTCTTGAGACTTGCACGTGCACGCGGTTATGTTGCGCCAACATGAGGTAGCTGACCAGCACGTCCATGAACGATAGGTGTCTACAGCTAGGGCAAGAGTGCTGGCTTAGCTGACGTGCTGCCTGCGCCTCGGCTTGCTACATGTCTATGTTCATGACATTTTCTTGCTTTCGTATAAATGGCATTCTTAAACGAAAGCTATGTGTCATCATCGTCATCAGCAGCAGCAGAACTTGTAAGGCGCCCCTTACAGAGGTTCAGTGGCACCGTATACAACTAAGTGTAACAAAACTCAAACATGAAAATGTTACAAACAGCAAGAAAATCTAAAAAATGTACTAAAACTTAAACAATGCAGACAATACAATAACAGTTATAGTGCCCATTCATACATAAAAATACATAGATTGACTGTGCATTACAAATATCAAAACTAAGAATTAAAAAGAGTATCAAAAAGCTGCATGAGAGTCAATCAGACTCATATTAGTAGGTAGATTGTTCCAGATGTCTGGTTCAGAGACAGAAAATGCCAAACTAATAAGTCCGTGTGTGGCTGACTGACCATCGCAGATCTGACTGTTGACAACGTTAGTTGGCGACGGACGACGAGGGTCACTAGAGCAAAAAGTGACGAGATCGCTGAAGCACAGTGATGGAAAATGTGGAACAGATAAGTCTTGAGTTTCTTCCGCAAGCTGACACGTGATGGCGAGTGTTTAAATTCAGTTGGTCGAGCATTCCACACGGGTAGTCCAGAGCAACCAAGATGGCTTTGTTTGCCAAGTGTAACTGGGTTCGCTTCACCACAAAGTTGCATCCTTCACTAGATCGCAGCTGACTGTCTTCACAATGTTCGCAGAACTGTACGAGGTACTGTGGGGCATACCGTACTGTCGGATGTCGTACATCAGGGTGCACAGTTTGAAAAGAATTCAGCTCGACACTGGAAGCCAGTGGAGCTATTTCAAAACAGGTGGCACATGTGTTTGAGGAGGTGTGGCACAGAGGAATCTTGCAGAAGCGTCTATATAGCAGCTGCCTATCAGCGTATACAATGTGTCGTCATAGTTAACGTAACGGCACAGCTTCCGTCACAGGTGGAAGAAACATGTCTTGACACAGTGATGAGTGTCAGTATCCATGTTAGCGTACATTTTCATCAGTGTACACACCTAGCAGGCAGGCTGACTACAGCTGACGGCTGCAGAACGCTGTCACCAGTGGACAAAGTGAGATTGGCTTGGCTAAGCTTGGTATGCATCTGACAACTTCCATAATAAACGAACATATGATATGATAAAGATCAATGCGTTCCGTTTGAATATTTTCATGCTATGGGGAACGGCGCTTTCCTGGCAAGAGTATTTATGACTATAAAATTTATGACTATAAAATTTAGCATGGCAGTGCTGTAACTTTCCAGATATTTCTACGACCAACAGGTTATAAATACCTACTAGCTATGGGATTACCGTGACTCCACACATATGGATGAAATCTCCAAAATCCCTAACAAAGGGCACCATCAAGCCAACATGATTTCATAGTGACAAATTGGACCTCTTATGACATTTAGTTGTATGTTGGACGTCAGTGCACATTGCCATTACTATAGTTGCCGTGAAACTAACACGGCAACAGCTGCCATGCCACATTTGCAATTGTTGAAGATATTAAATTGCAAGCAAATCAAAAAACGGCCATGCTCAACGTTCTCAAATACTGAAATTCGTTATCAGTTAAAAACGTCAACAGCATGCATTTTAGGAAAAAAACAAGTTCAGGTCGCAATAACAGTTACACACAGATATTTGGTTTTGATCAGCAATACAAATTTCCACACAATTCCGTGATACAACTGGCGAGAATTACATCAGCTAATGTGTATAAAACACCGACCTGTTGTTGTCGTTGTTGCCACTGGTGTAGTAGTTGTAGTCACTGGCTCTACAACAACAAACAAACTGATACACACGTCTCACTATATCATCTCACTTAAAGTGACTTAAATTTTTCCCTTTAGTATTGGTTAACAACTCAACAAAACTAATGTTGGCTTTTCTCCCTCCAAAATGCTATGCTGCAAAGCACAATGAATCTATAATGCTGCTACATACTTTTGTTTTTTTTGCATTCAGTGGCAAAAGTTGATCCAATTCATAAAGTTATGGAGATGCATGTTTTTGACCATCTCTATACAACAGGGCAAAAGCTCAAACTGTACGCAGCACAAGTGAGTAAACTGTTTTTGTGATCATGCTTCAGTCTGCCTACTTACTGGTAGCTGTCACCAATGAATCATGTTTAAACGGTTTGAATTACTTTGCATATGTTCAGACTAATTATTCTTTCTTGCTGACATCGTTCAGTATGCAATGAAATTTTGACGTAGTTTTGTTGATGCACGTAGTAAAAGTTGGCAGCAGTATGAATTACTTGCACGACCTGCTTTCCGACGCACATTAAAGACTCATCTTTTTAACATTGCTT
>Ga0209782_1000650_pt1 | contig 15959 bp, 7 predicted proteins | sample WorMetmaBAHAMAS1_FD_187390 | JGI IMG/M metagenome (GOLD analysis project Ga0209782, IMG submission 187390) | Marine gutless worms symbiont microbial communities from Max Planck institute for Marine Microbiology, Germany - Inanidrilus... | ecosystem: Host-associated > Annelida > Digestive system >...
AAAGACATAAAAAAAATCCATATTATATTTGTCAAATAATACAGAAATGGAAATTAGTGCTGCCTGATGGCCCACATGGCTTGGGAAGGAATTTGCATTTTTTGTACATATTTGTACCATTTATACTATTAAAATGTAACAGGCTATTTTTCATTAATGGAGGATTTTTCTAACATTCACTCACTATTGCAGCATTGTTTGCATGGTTGTTTGTATTGCAGCGTTTACTAAAGCTATCATGTCCATTCCACCGCTTCTTTCCTCATCTCCTCCACCACTTGAGGAGAATGGATCAATATGTAATGATGACTTTGGAGATTTTAGTGATTATGCTTCAGTCGGTGCTGTTTCCTCAGCAACGTCGGTCAACGAGAGTGCCAGTGCATTTCGACCAATAGATTCAGCTGAGTTGTCTAGTGGCCTTTATCTGGGCGATGCTGACCCGGAGCCAAAAAATTTGCAGGAAATTGATGAATGGACTGCATTTGACGCAGCAGTTTTACAGCATTCTTCTGATATTGTGCAAACTGACTCCGTTAACTCAGTCAGTGGCCAGACATTACTAGCTCATGAATCGTTGTCTGGTGATGTGTGTGATGGAGAAAACCCACTACCAGACTGTGTCACTCATGAAACTGGCACCAGTGAACTGCCGAGTTTATCTCTATCAACTAGTCCAGTGATAGTCTCAGAACAGTTAAGTTTAGAAGATGTTTCAGACAGCTGTTGTGATGATGAAAATTTACATAATGAGGAGCTGACCGTCGAGAAATTTGATGACGACTTATGTGCAAATGTGAATGCATGCAGTCTATCAGTAGATACAAATCCACCATGCAAAATGGAAGAGATGCTAGAGGATGAAGAATCGTCCTCTGATGGTGATAATTGTTATTATGAATTTGACAATGATGTTGATCTTGCGGTGCAAGAAAATGACAGTACAGACTATGACTATGTCAGTTTTAATGAGTCATCCACTGTAATTTCAGACAGAAGTGAACATGCTTTTGCCAATGATAACCAACTGGCTTTGGATGAGAATGATTTTGAAGGCAATTTTCAGTCATTTAGCAGTTACGTAGAATCACATCAACACACTGAAGCCCAGACGAGTGTGTGTAACAGTGAGAAAATTGCCTTTTCTTCGGATTATTCCCGACCAGAAGATACAACATCTGAAACTGATTCTGTTGTGGCTGCAGATCAGGCTGAAATTGTATTGGATGATCAGCCATTGACTCATCAACAGATGCTTACATCTAACGATGAACAAATGGATGATGATTTTGATGATTTTGAAGAATTTGTTGCTGCAAAACAGGGACCTGCTGAACATCTGCCGATTGTTGATTCTACTGCACATGAGTGGAATGCATTTGAGAGCACAGCTGCAGATGATGACTGGGCAGCATTTCAGGATTCTGATGGAACACATACGACCAAATCGTGCATAGAAATTTCTACTGTTAATGTTTTTGATATCCAGCAGCCACCCGTGACATACTCAGGTCGACTGTCGAAGGTATACAGCATTCAAAATGCTACAGAAATTTTTTGGACTCTTGACACATAATTGTTTTCTAATTAGTGATGCACTGCAATTTGGTTCTGAGTGTGCCCAAGCCACAATGTTTGCATCCAACTTTTGCCAAGATTTCATATTCTCAGAATGTCGTGGACACTTAGAAACTGATGAAACTAGAATATTTCATACTTTGCTGGCCACAAACAGCCAAATATTTTCTTGTTTTGTTTGTTTCACACCGTTACGTCCAGTGATTAACAAATAGATCATCTTGTTAATCATTCAACATGATTGTGTGAAATAAACAAAACTAAAAAAATATTTGCCTGACTGTTGCCAGTAAAGTGATCTCTTAAAACAGGGCATATTGTGCCTTGGTGGCTTGCTTGCACATACTGCTAATTTGTAACCGATTATAGTCATAGCCAGCTCCATCCAGATTTGCCAATAGATATCTGGCAAAAATCCAGTGAGATTTGGGCAAACTAGATCCTGTATAGCACTATTGATGTAGGAGTATGGTATGGTATACAATATATTAATGTGCATAATTTTTTACCCATGTTTTCAGTATTACACTTTCATTTTGATGTATGATTATTAATTACTGTGTCCAGTCTACATGACATTACCATTTGCAGACAGTGAACTAGAAGCAGTCAGGCTTTGCAAATCCTGAAAGAAATTTTATATTTGGAAATTTGAAAAGATTGCTAATATACAACTGCTTACATTGTTGAGCACCTGAAATTGTTCCAGTGTTAGAGCCATGTCGTTATCACTGTTGACTTGTGGCAGAATACATAGAGGTCTTTAGTAATTGTGCATGCCTACTGTAGTTATTGTAGCACCTTCACATGTACTATACTTGACTTTTGAGTCTTTAATGCAAGCTCTACAACAGACTAACAGTTGCTGATTTATTGTTGCAGGGCTCATTGTCGCAGTCACTGTATGCCTGCTTTCAGTCTTCAGCAGAGTCAGAATCAGATGCAGTGATTAATCCACTGCACCACACGTTTGAATGTCCGCATTCTAGGCTCACTACAAACAGTAAACGATCAAAGTAGGTGACTCTGGCAATCCACTGCTGTCAGTGGTGTAGATATTGATGACAAGTTGTAATTCAGTGTTGATGTTGCATGGCTTTTAGCTGACTGTGGTAACATATACTACAGGTTGTATTTTGTATATGTAAGAGTGACATCGTTATTTTTGTGACTGAGTACTCTTAACAGATTGAGTCACTTTTTATGTGATAGTTACCACAGAGGACAGGTACTTTATAATAGGTAACAGTCCAGATTTGTTCACAGCAAGGGGAATCTCCCTCACAGGTGAGATGTTGGTTTTAGAAGAGAAGATTTTTTGGGCTGTTTTAATCAGCCATCCCAGCAGTTGTTGAGCTCCCTTTTACAGAATATTTGCTGTACTGGGATGACTTGGTGGAGTTTTTAATGTATGATGCTTCAGTTAAAAGCTTTTTTAAGAGACTTGTCACATCATGGTTGTTTACCAGCTTTGTGTCAGGCAGTGGCGTATAAAACAACAGTCTTCTGGGCTGAGACGTCTGACTCAGTAGCTAAGAATTTCGTTAGTGAATGTCATGCCTGTTTTAGCTGTGTTTGTTTTCTCCATCATTGGTTAGTGGAGATAGTGCTTTGAAGTATGTCTAACTGTCCGTCTATGTCTCTGTTTTTAACAGAATAACTGAAAAATTTGTGGGTGGATTGTTGTGAAATTTGGGGACGACGATGGACCACAGAACAGTTGAGTAAACTTTGGTATTGCTCTGGATACCAATCACGTTATAATAGCCGCTAAACTGCGACTGCATGGCTAAGAAGAATGACTACAGATATTGGTCCCGTTATTAATTATTAACCATCTTTACTTACATGCACACACCTGCTTCTGACCAATAACATTACTTGTATGCCAGTTTCAGTGTGGCATAATGGAGATATGCACTCCGTTGATTGCCTTCTGCTTTGGATACAGCGTGTGTTACTGTGTAGTAGAAATGACGATGGCTGCTGCTGTATCAGGGGGCCAAGTGAGGGGACGGAGCTGTGGAACAGTCTGCGAGTGATGGAACACACTCCAGCACTCAAGTATCAGTGGCAGCGTTCTCACTGCAACGATCTGCTGCTTCGCGCCATTGACGTTGATGCAAGAAACATTGTATGTGGATTCTTTTTTCTTTGTTTCTAGTTAGACAACCATATTCCAGGTGAACCTCGGCTACCTGATTCTCCTGTGGTTTTCTTCCGCCACTTTTTCCAGGATAAAACCTATGGAGATAAGTTGAGTAGGTTTGTTTACAGTTAGTGCTGGTTCGATCCTGGTTTTTCAATGGACGGTCAATTTTTTCGGTGTTTTACTTAAAAATTGACGATTCGATTTTCAGACAGACATATAGGGGGAGTATAATTATCAATATCCAGCCATTATCGGTAGGCCTTTAATGCAATCAGTTAGGCATTCTGAGTGTTTGCCAGTTTTGTTGGATCTAACAAATGCACAATGTGAACCACTAACATTAGCAACGTTATATATTTAATATAAAATCGCTTACAGTAATTGGCAACACAGTTTCAGTTTTTTTTTTATTTTATTATATAGTGCGCAATGGCAGAACTGGCATAGAATATATAACAATACAAAGTGACTATTCGTCTGGTTACTGGAATAAAATGCTATCTGTTCAGCCGGTCATATGAAAATGAGGCGTGCTGCCTCGTTTTGAGTAGGCCTAGTTTACGTGCAGTAGCTGTTACTTATTTTCACATTTCACGTCATTTAGCTTCTAGTTTGACATTATTTACAGCTAATGTCTATAGACTAAAATTATTCGATGAAAATCGAAGTGAAAATTGAAAGTTGGGGTAAGCAAAATCGCGATTTCAATCTTGAAGCGATTTTAGGCAAAATGGCAATTTCGACATCAGTGTTAGAAATCGAACCTGTACTGTTTACAGACATAAAATTTCTGTCTTGACACCCAGCCAGCAGTGTCAGAGCAATAAAGGGAACTCAGTCAGAGCAATAAATGGAACTCAGAACATTAACCTTACCCAGTGAACCTGGCCTCATCGTCTTTTCATCCAGTGCTTGACTCCTGATAGAAGGAGAGCATTGGTGCCTTTAGTCTGGCTCTTTGTACCCAAGTCAGGCTTTATACTCGTGTTTAAAAATTTTGCTGTTTGTAGTAGCAAGTTATAATTTATGATTCTAGTTGTGATATTACATTTTCACTGGTGAGGCATTGGACTTTGTATATGATATAGTCCACGAGCTTGTGGGTTTTGCTTTCCAGTTGAATCCACCTCGAAAATCTGCTGCTCCGGCATTTGCAACCAACCTTGGACTGCTGGAGCCGAAGAAAGCTGTACTACCAGATCCATTCAGTTCTTCTGGTGCGGATAGTACTGTACCTCATGGAAATTTGCCTTTGTCCATGGTAAACAGTGCTTTATGATACAAGTTATTCTTTCAGCTGGTAAAAGAAGTCCTGTGTTGCCATGAACATGGTGAAAATAAAATTTAGCAAACTTGATGTATGGGCGCCACCTGGCAAATACAGTTGAACGATATGTGCTCTGTGGTGATGCAAGCTGTCAGTTGCATTAGTAGTCTCTTGTAAATCATAAATAAATATAAGTTTCTATATGAAGGAATTTGTGCGGGCTGGAAGGCATAACGGTAGAACATTCGCTCGCGACCCAAAAGGTCGCAGTTTTGAATCTCGACTGCTTCCAGCTAACAGCCTTGGGCAAGCTGCTCACACACATGTGCCTCTGTCACCAAGCAGTATAATTTGGTACCGGCCTATGGGCAGTGATGCTGTTTGGCTGGGAAGGTAACCGCAAGCCTGGCGAAAAGTAATGGCAGCCTACCGCCGGGTGGATGGCTTAAAAGGCCTGCGGTCTGACTGCTTGTACAGCAGGATCACCTCTGGGTGCTATGCTTGGAGTTGAGTATGGGAAAACTTTACCTTTTATTGTAATAGTGCAATTCCTTTAGCCCTGGAAGTTTTTGTAGTAGATTTTCTTTGGATCAGCTTGGTTCGAGTCATTAATTACTGTTAAATATCATAGGAACTAAACTTGATTGTTAATAGCTTGTGGTGCGATAGACTGCAGCGAACTGTTACAGTAGTGGCAAATATCATATCTGATGAATAGAATCGACTGTTTTGGTGGTTTGGTATTGAAAACTGTTGATGAAATTGCTTGTCACGAATCTGACTAGTACTGTGTACTGCGTAGGTAAATGTTAAGCCAGTTACCATAGATGTTATGTTTCATCTGAGTTTACAATTGAATTCTTTCAGCTGCAGAGCTGGTCTTCAGTAGATGTTTGACTTATTTGATAACTGTAGGAGTTACAGCTCATATAGTGAAATGGTGACTGTTGTCATATATATGGGCTCTGTAGAAAATTTTGTAGCAAAATTTTGTTAGTGAATTTATTCCAGGGCTCCCGTTTCCCGGGCGCCCGGGATTCCCGGACTGTTTCATTCCCGAATTCCCTGGAATGAAAACGTGTGATTCCCGGACCAAAACTGGAATGGCCACTATATTGCCATGATGAGAGACTAATCTAGCGTAACCTTATACTATGCCGTAATTCCCGGGTGCCCGGGATTCCCAGGAATGAGACGACCATTCCCGGATTTCCGGGAATGAAAAAACACCATTGGGAATGAATTCACTAGTCTATTTTACAAGATAATGTCATATTGCTGTGTGACAGGAACATTTGCAGGAGAGACAAAGTGATGTCGTCACTTCCAGCAGACCAGTAGATGGTATGTAATTGTCATGTGCTGTTCTCTGGTTGCCGATCACATAATTATCCAGCTACAGCTGTCAGTCGGGTGTGTCTGTGTTTCTGGGCAATAACTTGCAACTACGTGACCTTTGACCGACATCTGCATACTTGTTCACCTTGACACTATCAAAATAAGTTTGAAGAACGTAGGTCAGTAGGCAAGGTCACAGGAGGAACAAAATTTTGCTAAAGTGTTTCTAGCTTGATATAATTATTAGTTTGTATTGTATGACAACAACAATATTACACTAGTTTTGTTTTAGCGTTAATGCGCAGCATATTATAGTGTTGTCACCTATCAGCAGGTGGCACATATCTTAAAATATGCCGTTTAGTTAATGACTTTCTCAGAAAAATGGAGTAATTGCCCCACTGTTTAAAAATTATCTGAAGCAAGGCAGGCATGAACCTGCCCTCGTGGCTCAGCAGGCTAATACGCTGGCTGAGCTGCAGTGTGGGTCTAGCTGGCTAGCTTGACGACGTGGGTTCGACTCACACTGCCGGCATGTCGAGTCAGGTTTCTGCATGCTATGAGATTAAATTCTCGGGCAGGTACAAGAGGGTTCGCCTGTGTCCTCTTCTTAAGCTGTGACAGGCCATCACACCCGGATTGGGGACGCCTGGGTGTGGTGAGAGCCACCGGCATGGATAGCAGATGGCAGGTGCCAGCGGCTGTACTTGTAGCCTTGTAGGACAGGGCCGAACCATTGGCATTTTGCCAGAGAAACCCGCCGGCTAAGCTTGCCTCTTAAAATATATAGTACAAGCCCTAAGGTTAGGGGGGCTGCACATTGAGCCAGTTCTAGGCCTCAGTGCTAGCGGTGGATGGAGGCATGTCGAATAGACTGCCAACAGCCTAGCCACCCCTGATGAAACGAACGAAGGCAGGCATGCTGCTATAGTTGCAGCTGTGTTGATATGAATTCAGTTGACTCTGGACATTTGTAGATGGTGTCAAATTTGCTGATAGTCACAATGGCACCCACCAGACGATCATATACAACACACACAGCTGCAATCAGCACTAATTTCGGTCTGCAAAAGGTGTGTCCTGTGAGGTGTTGTGTTGTGTGTTGAATATAGTCAAGAAGCAGGAGAAAGAACTGCTGGAGGTGCTGGAATTGCCAGCACAGAACACAAAGTCTCGCTCGTCGCCGCTCGACTCAATTCTGAAAGCCATCTCGTCATCAGCGACCGCTCCTAACTCGTCTCTTGCGAACACGGCGACGACGAAAGACGGAACGACGGAACCGTTGTCGGCCGAAGCCGCCGCTGTAATGTCTCGTCTGCCCGACCTGTCGTTCATGCACTCCAAAGTTCTCATGTTCCCCGTAAGTGACTGTGCCAACTGACCGAATGTCTATGTTATCAGACAGTCGTTAGGTGTCTGGACACAAACTAACCGGAGTTAAAGTTCTAGAGATAATGTTGTTAATGCAAATACAGGCTGCTGCAAAAAATACTTTACCATTGGTCATTGCGAGTCACGAAGATGCCAGATATTTTGCGAGGTAGTGTACTGACATATTTGAGATGCAGCGGGTTCTTTTATGCATTTTATATATCACTAATATTATTGCAGCTTGTCTGACCTTATTTTATCTGAACTGAGCGTACTGTGATTGGCTGTGTGAGCCGCTTCACAGCACACAATGCAGTTTGCCATGGCTGCGGCCAATCACAGCGCATATAGTTTAGATGAAATGGGGTCAGTTGACATGAGGTCAGACGAGGTGAGGTGAGATTCGTGATATGAACACTCTCTAACGATTATGATGACTTTATTACAAATTTGTTGCTGAATCTCGGTCACAAATTATGAAAATCTGTCTGCATTTCGTAGTATTATCGGAAAGATTGTATGTCACCTTTTCTGATTCACAGTCGTCAGTGGTGCAGTTTTTTTGTGACCCTGAAGAGTGGTAAATTACGGTAAGTCATTCCAGTTTATGCTCATTGAATGAGTGTATAAAGCTTTCGCTGCGTGCATGAGATTGACTATCGTTTATATTTAGCTAGTGGTCATGGTGTTAGTTGCCGTAGCTTAATCCCATATAGTAAAGCACGGAATGGTCTGTGAACGCCACTAGCTGCAGACCGGATACTGCACAGAGAGGCACTGGGCGTGGCCTACAGTTGGGAGGAAACGCGGTCAGCCACGTGGTTATCAACCATTATTAGGGACGAACCTAATTCACGATTTCACCGCTGTGTCATCTTCCATGAAATTAGCTGGCTTCAGTGACATACGTTCACTTCCACAAAATACCGAGAAATTCGTCTTTTTTATCGTGAATTTCATTTTATTTGTGAAGATATTTTGACTTTACCAGTATGTTTGTGTAAAGATTTTGTAGTTTGCTACGTTCCACACTTCAGCAAATGGTAAATAAGTAATTAGGTTGCCGTACATAATTCTTGATGTCATCACTGGGTAATGTTTTGCATGCAAATGCAAGCTGATGTATTTCATTGCTAAGCCACTTGCAATACTAGCCTAGTTTAGTTGTCTGTTACGATATATTTGTTTGTGACTGAAGTGATACTGAACTGGTGAGTGATGAGTTATGAACTGACGATGAATTTGCTATGCAGTATATGGCCCGTGAAATTTCTGTGAATTTGGTAAATACTTTCTGTGATTTTTTGGGCATATTTTTAAAAACCCTGAGTGAAATCGTGAATTTTTTTGCCCGTGAATTAGGTTGGTCCCTGGCCATTTTGAGCACTGTAATATGAGCCATGGGCTGGAGCAAAGCTCGAAATGTTATATAATCTCAGGAGATTTGACGTTATGAAGATACTGCTATAGTCTAGGCCAGATGTTGACCATCCACATCAGTTACAGCTGTTGGCTTCACAGTTATTTATAAAGGCCTGTCAGAATCTCAAGAGTCATTTGTTTGTTAAGTTTTTCAAGTTTATAATTAAATAAGAAATTGACACATTAACATAACCGATAGATGCCTAATTCACTAGCTGATGTCTGCATTCTCCATTAATGTTGTGGTTGGATTATGAAATATAATTATTTGATGCTGAGTAACTTTATTTTATACATTTAACTAGGTCCGACAATATTGAAATTGAGTCGTAGATGAAAATTTTTATGAGTTGACGCTCTTCAGCCAATGTCATATCTGATGCATGCATGTCCATAGACTGGAAATGAAAACAAGTTGATGATTTTACAGATTGCTTCTCAATTCTCATTTGTGCATTAGTTGAAGATCGGCTTTGAAGGCTAATATCTGACACCATGCTCTATTTGCATGAAAGACACGGTTTATTTCGTACTGAAAGTATTTTGTTTTGCATGAAATATTTTATTTTATAAACGTAACCATGCACATCCTAGTAAATGCCAAACAAGTCCTCTTTAGCTAGTTTTACAGTGTACATATATCTGGCTGTGAGAAACTTGTAGGCCTCTATGCAGTGTATTCTATTCTTGAGTGACCTTGATATCTCCAGTGACTGTGTCCATTGCAGTGTTGATTGTTGATATGGTTGTTAGAGCTATGGTTAATGTTGATCAATCAAAAACGTGAATTGCACATAGCACAGAAGTTATTTAACGTAGTTGATAGTCTGTACATATCGACGGTTAGTAATAAATGCTACAGAATGATATTTGCGAGTCAATTTAAGTCACTGTTGTAAGTTTGAAGTTGTATATGTAAGAACGATGTTGAGATTCCATTGTGATGTTGTTGCTGAATTCTGATGACTGTTAATCTGTGCTGTTAGTGAATAACTGATATAGAGGGCATTGCATCCATTACCTCGGATGTCAGTTTGTGGTGCAAAAGGGATGTGGTCTAACACATGATTCCTCGAGCTTATTGCGTTAGGTTTCTGTCGTTGTTGTGGGAGGCTGCCCTGTGGCAGGGGACATAAAGCAGTGCTGCATCTGTCTGTCTGTTTGTCTGTTGCATTTTCTGATTCTGTACTGTTTAGTAGATGGTGGTGCATGTACATCGCCAATTCAAATGCATTTGATAGCAGGCAGCATGATAGGCTATGTCCACATCCGAATACTATCGGTGGTGGCATATCGCTTCGCCGTGTAATACCTGTTTTGGCAGTTTGGGCTAGATTACGGCTATGGCATCCAACCTATGAAGTGAAAGGTTTTTTCTCGTGGGTGACTGGAGTAACTCCGGAAGAGAAACAAGTTATACACAACTGATGTATATTGTCGTATACCAGTAGTAGTTAGTGGTGGTTATTCCGAGTGCATCCTGAAAATTAGTTCACGTGTATGTCAGCTCACATACTAGTAGCATATTCTTGTTCGATATTGCTGTTACTAGTGATCACAACTCTGTTACGTGTATTTGGTGTTTAAGCATTCTGTGGTACCAATACGTGAAGCTGTAAGTAAGTAAGTAAGTAAGTAAGTAGATTTATATAGCGCATAAAGTTATCAGCCTCTAATGCGCTGCATGCACTAGTATCGCGCAAACAGATACTGTACGTCTTCAGCAAACGTCAGTAAAAGCTTCACTGTGTCCGCACCATTTCTTCTGCAGTATTAAAAGTGAGTTTGGACGTGGACGATACGTGGCAGTGATCATTAACGTGTAGTAAGTTGTGCATGCAAAAGGTTAATTATTGCATCCCGATTACAGACATGATTGTGTGCTCACCATATTATTGACTTTACAGAGCCAGTGTCACTCAGTTGTAGTAAATGTATAGAGTGTCTTCCTGTGTGAAGTGGTTTTCAGTGAAAGATTTTATCACACATTTGTATACATGCACACTGTACAGTAGCTGTATATGCTGTCGTAATTCATTTAGCCGGTAACACTCTAATAATACTCTATCAAAGTGGCTCAATTTGTCAATCTTTCTACCACATTGTAGACTCACATTCTCATACGAAAAGTATTGGCAAAACTCGGATTGGGTAATCCTCAACAAGGATGCAAATTTTCAGGCAAAATATGAAAATTTTAAACCCCTTTTTCTCATCATAACAAGGCAGTGTAACAAGACATGCACATAGTTAACTGTGAAATACTACTACGTACTATCGCCAGTTTAACAGCCAAGTTCTAGCTGAACTTAGGTTAGCCAGTTCCATGTAAGATTTCTTCCTCTACTTGTGACACAAAAAACCTTTGATGGTCGAAAAGTAGTAGATGCCATATCTTGACAGTGACATCGCCAATGAAGGTTATTTTGGCTGCTTCATTTATATCTATTTTCTCGGAGGTCGCGTTTTAGAATGGATGCACGATGTAAATAGTAAGTGTTTTACTATTATCTATAAATGAAAGCTCAGAATATCGAGTTAGTAGTTGGCTCAGCTGATTAATGGCAGGACAGCCTCTGATCAGGGACAAAGCCTGTAGTATTATTCTATTGTAAGAGTATTAGTGTACAAGCGTTAACTTGCTGGCAAATGGCTTATGCTGATATCACATTTCTGTTAGTCCATAGTGGGTATTAGTAGTATGATGACAACTTGGATCGTGTGTGTTGTGAATGAAATAACTAACTTGGTGAAACAGTCACAGAATGTGGAATTCTTCATATCATAGATTAAGGATTTTTTGTATATTTTCTGTATTGTTTTTTTAAGTTCTTAGGCAGTAAAACACCAGATCTTCGTCCAAGACCACATCGTGCCTGAACTATCTGCTACCTGGCTTCAGTTTTCTTTTGCATTTGATGCTGCTGACTAGACTGCAATTGTTCTAATAGTTCTCATATACAGTAGTACAATCAAATGTGTCACACTGCCTTGAGGCACAGTCAGCAGTGTACAATGGTAGCATCTCCAAAAGACACAGCTGTTGGAACACTGCATCATATATTTGTAGCTGTTGATGTAATTATCAGTATTTACTCTTAGTCTACGTGTTAGTGCCATCTTTTGGCCTTGGTACTGTTATTTACTGCTATTGTTGTAAACATGCACAAAATCAAGGATGTTAATAAGCTAACAAATTTGCCACAGGTGGCCACAATCTTCTCGTGGAATCAACCTTCTCAAATTGTAAATAACTTTTTGTGTGTGAATATGTGTGCATTATTCATGTATATAAACGTAAATTTATTTCATTATTAAGTGAAACTTGGAAAACACTTACCACTGACATTTGTTTCACACAGATACTAAACTACATGTAAGTTTAAATTTTAATCTAGTACAAATGATTTCATTTATTCAGGAAATGATGAATGTCACGCTATTAATGCTGGCAGTGTCCATAATGGTGAGTATAAAGCAATGGCCTGGTGTCTGTCTGTTCATTTTTCGAATGTTAATGCAGTTATGATTAATTAGAAGTGCTCCAGTGTGGCCAGTGTATGTTTAGGCCCTTCTGTATGAGGGACGATGCACTTGTTATATACACTTGAGTTTGTTAATTATGACACCCATGGCTGAGAAAAGGCCCGGTCTATTTCCAGGCTGGACAGTGTACAAGGAGACCAAACTGGCTTCGGTTCTTTTAAATATTTTATTTTGTGTCGTATCATCTTTTGGTTTATTGGTGCATGTCTGTTTTTGTTAATATTAGGTTTAGTTTCTTCAGCAGCGCCATGCTAATGCTGGACAGAAATGTATGTAAAATGATAACATGACTTATTTATGTGTCGAGGGGACCTGAACAGTCATTCAAGCTTGTTGACTTGTCTGCCATTTATGCATGCTGCTGTAGTTGACATTAATTAATGTATCATGTAGCGTTAGTGACTGTGTTACTCTACTGTATGTGTGCTGTATCATGCTACACTTAAATACAGTATATGAGAGCAGTTCTTATACAACAGGTGAGTGTTGGTTTAAAGTATAGATTTAGGTTTTTTTTACTCTTTCTTGCTTTAGCTAAGAAAATTGCTTTGTCAGGGCTTATTTTGTGTTCTGCGTAGTTTCTTGGCTGCTGTTAGTAGTTTAGTACCATACTAAGCAGTTGATTGATTGAAAAGACTGGTCTTCAAAATGCCGTAATACTGATCGTATATTGAGAGTGAGATTTAATTCTGCTTACCAAGTCAGACATAGTTCGACAGTTCACAATTAACTTTTCTATCATTTCATACTATCTTGACACGTGTGTTGTCTTTGTTGTTGAATGTCTTAGTTTGGCGTAAGCTACATTCCTTGTGTTTTTACATTACTTGTAAATAAACAGGTTTATCACACGGCACCGCACCTTCACGTAACTCGACACATATTATGCACCTTGTCAGGTACCATGTGGCTACACTTATTAGCTTGCTATACTACACTGTGTTTCAAAAAAAGCTTTGTAGATGTAGACTGATTTTCAGAATTTTTTCACTGAAAGATTCTGAAGTAACAGAGATTTCCACTTCACATTAAACTACACTGCTACACTACAGGATATGCATGCCGCAGTATATCACGAGAATGATTTACTGAATTTCTGTGCAGTGTGTAATACATGCTGTACAGAATGCAGTTAACATAACATTTCCGAGTAGGTCATACCTCACTGGTCTCACGACAGACTCTTCTGACAGGCAGTTTGTAAGCAGTGACCTCACAGTTTACAAATAATATAAAAATTATGTACGGTAATAGTATTTGCAATATTCTAAAAAAAATCTGTTAAGCTTAGCACATTTTCTTAATTTTTTTATTGAAACTGATCAATATTTAACGAAAAATGATCGATAAAAATGAAAGATAAAGAGGTAGTTTTTGGATATTTAAATATAGCAACATACATGTAGTTAAGATAGGTCAAAATCTCTCACAGATATGTAAGTTTCCTTAGATTCTGTCAGTGACAGAATTTTGAAAACTGTGTCTTAATTTGCCAAAGTTGTGCTTAAAAAATACTTTCTGACTGAATGTAGATCTTACCTTCATGACCGTCAGCAATATTGCCCTTATACCAATATTTAAGATTTTTTCACTCTCCGACTGTACAAACATTATCAGATACATTAAAAATATCAAATTGTATGATAAATTATAACCTTTCATAATTCCATTTAAATTGTATTCTTAAATAAATACATTATATGCCACATAAGTTAATTTTTATCATTATTAGATACTCCCTACTCCATTTATTAGTTTTTTTTTCTTTTTTTTATACACTTGAACTTGTATATACAAGTCCAGTTATACTTAAATCTTAATTTAAAACATATCTTAAAGGCACGATATGATCTCATTTGTGTTGAAAGTGCCGTTAAACCTTAACCAACCAACCAACCTTGTAATCAAAAATCAAAGGGATTGTTTTTTTGAAACCAGGTGTACATACAATACAATTTGTGTAACTTCACTCAAGTGGTACATAGGACAAAAAGTGATCTGCATTTCTGTATAGTCTGAAAAAGGTGACCTTGTAAGTCTTGAATACAACATTCCATATGTTCCATATGGGCTGTGCCACTGAAAATAACCACTGACCACGCATATACACTGTATCTAAAAAAATGTAGAAGAGGTGGGATAACAAATTACCATTTAATGGCATATTCTTTCAAAAAAAACGACACTGACGTTGCACACTATAACTTCAATGCACATCAACCGATTTTAGTAATTTTTGGCAGAGATATTGCTGAAACACAGTGTATATGCTTTTTACGTGGTACTGTCATTATCTTTATCGCTGAGAATATGTGGTGTACAAGTTAGTTACTGAACTTGAGTGGATTCAGTTAAAAGAATCAAATGCAAAGAGAATCTTATTCATAAGCATTTACAACTAGTTTTCCTTTCCACGCACCCTACCTCTTTGTGGGATGGAAGATCGTTCCCTGCATCCATCCGCTTACCTGACTCAACCTGTTGTCCTCTACACCCTTGTACACCTGGCAACGCCACGTTAAGTTACAAACCACTACAGCAGAATATTCTAACTTTTATTGCTGAAAACGAAACACGGGCATAGAAATATAATCGGCGTTAATAATGCGCATATATACCTGTAATGCAAATGTGCTTCTGTTTTTGCAGACAAACAGTGAACATATGAAAAATGCTCTCAAGACACATGCGATCGATCGTTGTCTGAAAAATGACTACGATGAAAGCAATGATGGGCATGGGCAGTATAACTGCGAGACACCACGTAGATTTAACAAATAACATACTAATTATACACTGTGATTATGACAAAATCACAAAAATACGATATACCGATGGGCAATATTTACCCACATTTGCATATAAACGTGCAGAAAGCAGATTCTGCCCTCTTAGCAACAGTGGCATACATAAAAAACTGTAGTGTGTACGGAAACAACTGCAGCGTAAGAAATCAGTTGAAACAACTCCCAATATTAGCCGTCTCATCTTCACTTTGTACTTGTTCACTGCTAACCACTGTAACCAGTCAAGTACAAAAATAATGAAAGAGGATGCGGAGTACAGTCTGGGGAGATGATACATGCCTGCCTGTCTGCAAACAATCTGAACTGGAAGGACTGGAAACTGTTATCACGTGATCCCAGGTGCGGTTCTAAGGGGGGGGGCACGCCCCCCAGTTAGAGGTCTGGCCTCCCAAATGAAATTTTTATTAAGTGTAATTGGACATTTGAAATGAAAAGTTAGTGATAATATGTTTATTTTATGTCAAAAACTGCATATTAG
>Ga0209782_1000651_pt1 | contig 15954 bp, 11 predicted proteins | sample WorMetmaBAHAMAS1_FD_187390 | JGI IMG/M metagenome (GOLD analysis project Ga0209782, IMG submission 187390) | Marine gutless worms symbiont microbial communities from Max Planck institute for Marine Microbiology, Germany - Inanidrilus... | ecosystem: Host-associated > Annelida > Digestive system...
GTATTTTATGCATTATATACTAGTAGTTTTAAGTCTATTTCTCAGAAACAGAGGCCTTTGGAGGCCTGCTTCTGTATCGCCATGTGATGATGTGATATGTGATAAATGAAGATAAAGTTAATGAATCTAAAAAATCACAACAAAAATATGAATCTGAGGTTTATTTAATAAATTAGCAATAAAAATATAAACCTAAACTGTACTTCTGAGTTTTAAAGTTTTTTTAAACGTAAAACTCACGTTTTTAAAAACCAATTTTACAGCTCTGGTTAGAGCTTTCACCATGGCTGTCACGGCTGTGTCCTGTGGCACGGGAGTAAAAATAAAACCCGGAACGGAACGCCGAATTGTTTTGTGATTGGACAGCCGACCAAACCGGCAGGTTGTGATTTGTTGCTAAAAATAGCTTCGTTCCGTTCAGGATTTATCTTTACCCGTGGTCCGGCTATCAGTAATTTATTTTACACCGGATTTCCATCCTGTAGAAGTCATCTAAATTTTATGAATGGGTCAATGGCCTTGACCTCTTGACCTTACATTATAAACAAACGTGCGTGGTTTTGAAATTTTTTGGTATTAAGTCAGACAGACATTATTTTATTTTGATTACTAGTCATATTTGAACAGTCACTTTCAGAAACAAATTGAATTTCTTCGCAAAGGTTCGCTGTCAAGAATTTATCGTAGTTGAAATGTAAACATTGAATGAGCGGTAGGATATCCGTTCTGGCTTGAGTAAGCTTATCACCACGAAAAAAAACTCCAGGTAAAGTGAGATAGTCTGTGTTGTCATTTAAGGTACAGTTTCAACTTGAAACGTCAAAAGCGGCAGGATGGCCGTTACATCCGTATTTTTTCCTGAAAAGGAAGTGGGAGGAGAAGAAGGGAAGGCAGGATAGGCAAGGGAAGGGAAGAAATGGGTACCAGGGAAGAAAGAGGAATTGAGAAGAGGAATTGGTGGAGAAGAGAGAAAAACAAAGGGATGGAAGATATTGGAAACTGAAAATATAAACATATTTGTGTTTTGAGTGTCAAGACATTAGTATAATCAGCACCGACTCGCTGGTAGTCTCCAGTCTAACTATGCTAAACTATGTGAGCGAGGCGGTCAAAGTAGGCATATGCTTGCCAAGAAGCATTAACCATATTTAGCTGTTTATTTAGGGCAACTTGTTGCTAAATGTCGTGGAAGTAACATTGTCTGAATCACAATACTAACCATATAATGCCAGCATACCTCTGTCACTATGCACTCGTTAGTTGTAGGTTACGCTATCTTCCATTATAATTATTGCATAGTAAGTTAGTACTGCTGCTTTTGTGGTTGTAATGCAGTTGAGATCATGATGTCACATGACACAAGGTTTACAGTTGTCTGATTCTGATTTTGGATGCATGCTTCGTTTATTCTCCGGTCGTTTATTGTTTTTGTGTATGTAGGAATGCCACTGGCCGATTATCTATCGTCACTGAAAGACAACCAGTTTTTTGGTGCAGGGTTTGGTCTTGTTGGAGTTGGAGCTTTTCTTGCCATTGCACGTAAAGGATCGCAGTATGCATTATCTATGTTTCAGCGCTATGGTTTAACAACGCTGGAAATTACCAGTCGAGATAAAAGTTACCAATGGCTGTTGCAATGGATCAATGCTCAGGGTCAGCGGACCCAACATTTGAGTGTTGAAACTGCTTTTTATCAAGTACGTTCCGTGAATTTTGGTGAACCTATGTGTCTCTACGTATGTATTTAATCAATTCACAAGTGCAGCCTTTGCCAAAATTAAGTGCATCAGAAATTACACTGCCAGTGTTACAAGTTCAGAAAATAGTAGTTCCATGACGTAAAACTAACATTATCATAGAATCCCACATAAACTGACTACTTCTAGATGCAGGCTGTTGCTGTAGATGTGTATGTCTCAGTATCTGTGTGTTGGTTATACTGTGCAAAAATGGCTGAACCACTCGAGATGCCATTTGTGATGTTGACTCGCATGGACACAAGGAACCATACGTTTGATGGTGGTACATATGTGCGTCACCTGGCGAATATTATAGAATGATTAGTTCTGTGTAGTGAATAGTGATATGAGCTGACAGCCTGTTATTCATAGGCGGCGGAGCCACTGAGGCACTGATACTCGTGCCTAACCTAACTTTGACCACGTGAGCACGCTGTGGAGTGTCGTTCACCTAATTTGCCCAGTCATTAATATTTGTCCATAGTTGTAGTGCATTTAATGACTCAGGATGCATGAAAATGCACAATTTGGTGTCTAAAATTTCAAAAAAAAATCTGGGGGTAGCACCCCTGGACATCTTTAGGCGGGAGGGGGCGACCCCCTCCCACACTCACCCCCATCACGGCCTTCGGCCATTTGCGGGGGCGTACGTCGATTCAGCGTGCCTTACCTGTTTTGAAAACGATCAGCCGCCCCTGCTGTTATTACCATTACTTTAGCAACTTACTGGAGTTATTAGTGGTGTGACTAGAAAGAAAGATCGTCCATGCTGTCTAGCTGGCTAATTCAGTACTGCATCAAGTTTCTCGGGTTTGGATTGGACACAGTATGAAAGATGGCATCAGACTGACAGAGATAGTGGAAAGCTATGGTAACAGCTATGCTCCTTTGCAGCGTTTGCCGACGAAGAAGAAGAGAAAGATAATGGAACTTAAGAACTGCAGTATAACCAGTCAGCTATCTGCAGTTTTTTGCTTGCTAAAGCACAAGCTGCCGATAGTACTGTACAACAGATGTGTGTCTGCTACTATGTGGTTGACGTGACTTTATTGTGAGACAATTATTATTATTATTATTATTATTAAGTACATTTATGTAGCGCAAAATCACGTAATGCAGCTAATGCGCTGAATCGACAGTCACTCTGCAAACAAAAATATCTTCAGTTTATGTCTGAATGTTTCGACTGAAATGTCTGGGGCTCGGAGGTCAGCAGGAAGACTGTTCCACGTCCGAGGTCCCTGTACTGCGAAACTGTGATCGCCGTAATTCGTCCTGGTTCGTGGAACAGACAGTCGACCAGAGTGCGTGGATCGATGCTGACGTCTGACGACAGATGACAGCGGCTGGCAATATTCCTGTCGGTAGCTTGGAGTCATGCCGTGCTGGCACTAGTACGCCAAAACAGCTGTTTTGAAAGTGACTCTCTGCCGAATCGGTATCCAGTGAAGATCTCGTAGGACAGGCGTCATATGCTTTGATCTTCTGGCGCCTGTGACAAGACGAGCGACAGCATCCTGGACGACAATATCACACATATTAGATGCAAATACTGAAGTCAGTTCGATAGGCAAAATTTTGCAACCCAGTCTCTTCCAAACACTCTGATCAATTTGGATGGTGTTTAAGCTGTATCACTATATGTAGTCTACCCATGAATTTGAAGTGTAAAATTTGATTAAATTCGATTTAGCCATTGTGAATGACTGTGCACGTGTGTGAAAAATCTGTTTATGTATCAATTTTTTTGTTAATGTATCTAATGATCCGTTTGGTTTTCGGCTGGCTACTGACCACAGGTTTTGGGTGATTTTAATGCTCAGTGGCTCAAACAATTCTTGTTGCAACCATTACTGAGTATGGGTCTCTTAATAAACTTCAAATACATTTGCGTGTCATAGCCTCAAAAACCATCATTAAGGGGCATCAATAAGTATTTTGAAGCGAAATCAAAGCTACTGCATCAATTTCCGCCAAATTTTGCCAAATGATAAACACCACCAGCTGCTTTTTGTTAGTGGTCATACATCAAATCCAATACATCAGATGGCCACCATTTTAAAAATTGATAAATTGTCATATGTATCTCAGCATCAGTTTGATCATTCTCCACTCACCACGAAATTTGGCACAATTACACATATTTGCAATTTTGGATAGTGAAGTTAACTGTTAACGTCAGTGAATGAGAAGATGAAGATTATTGCCGTTCTGTCATAAGAGGGAAACACATTGAATGAGCATGTTGTAATGAAAACGTACGAATGTATGGTTTTAGGTGGATCACGGAAAAACCGTGACCCAGTTCGAGTTCATTCCGAGTCCCGGAACACATTTCGTTTGGTACAAGAATCACCTGATTCGAGTGGAAAGGAACCGAGAGAAGCAGATGTTAGACTTGTCGACTGGAATACCTTGGGAGTCGGTCACTCTAACTACACTTGGCCGTCAACACAAGCTGTACTCCGACATACTGAACAGCGCACGGCAAGCTGCGCTGTCGAAGCAAGAAGGCAAGACGGTCGTGTTCACGGCGGCGGGCGCCGAGTGGAGACAGTTTGGTTATCCACGCAGACGTCGACCGCTGGCGTCCGTTGTTCTCGGCTCGGGTCTGTCGGAAAGTCTGCTCGACGATGTCAACAACTTTATCAACAGCTCAGAGTGGTATTCGTCGCGCGGAATCCCGTACAGGCGAGGATACCTCCTCTATGGTCCGCCGGGATGTGGCAAAAGCAGTTTTATCACAGCACTGGCAGGTGAAGTTTTCACATTTTTGCTTCTGGTGTTACGTTATTTATTGATTCTGTCGCTGCTTGCAGTTATTTTTTAGTAAGAGAAGTTGCCAAGGATATGGTGTACTTAGAATGATAGACAGCAGGCCTCTCCATTATAAAATCCAAATGTTTTAATTCATTAATGTCTTATCACTGAATGTCAGTTTCAGATGTGATTTAATCGGTTGTTAGTAGTGCAAGAGTGTCATAAATCCCTCACGGGACAATGAAAGTAATCAGTTGCTGCAGTTACGTCACTGCATGTGTTATTATAAGCTATAACTCGTAGCACATGTACGATCTACGTGTACATTTTCCTCGACGGCTTCAATGTGCTGGCGACATTTGAACACAACAACTTGACTGACTTCATAAACACAGATGATTGTGGCAGTGATGATGTTTGCTATGAACAGTCATAGTGTGAGAACTATCATGGCAGTTATTAAGCATCAGTTTGCATCTGATCTTTCGTTTGCATCTTGATTCGGACACAGGAGAGATGGACTACAGCATCTGCGTGTTGAACCTTGGTCAAGCGGGCTTGTCTGACGACCGGCTAAGTCACCTGTTGGCAGTCAGTCCGCAGCAGAGCATCATACTACTGGAGGATGTTGATGCAGCCGTCGTCGGCAAGGATGCTGCCAAGTTGAGTTAGTAAAACAATCTGTGTTGACAGTGCTACATCTTGTGTTAGTGACACTGGCCTTATTAGTCCGGGACATACTAGGTAGTACCTACCAGACATAAGTTTCATGGTACTTTGACAAATCGTGTTATTTATTGCATTAATTCCGCTCTGTCTCTCATTGCCTTCAATTGAAGACTTCCTCTTTTTTTAGCCCGCTCGGCAAAAGTTGCCGAAAGGGCTATATGTTTTACCGACCGTAATTTCTATCTTTTTTTTCTTTTTCCTGTATAGTCCACCTTCCTTGTTAGATGCTTCTTCCCTTCTTGTTTTTCCATTCATCCTTCTTCTCTCTTTGCTTTCATGTCTGGCCGTCCATTTTTTATATTCGTGAGAGGTTTGGTGTCAGACAAACTGCATTAGGCTGTAGACCTAGGTTGACATATTATTATGGCCATAGTTGCAACTGTGGCTGAAAAATTGACGAGGAGCATACGTTGATTCCTTTCCCGCCTCCCCTCCCTTCTCAATCTCCAATTATTATTCGCCCCATTGTTGTTGCAGCCACTCTCTTTCTGCATCTATTTCCTCCCTCCTTTAAACCAGAAGTGTTCCCTGTGGACCCGTACGAAGACCATCAGCTGATGAAAAGTTGGAGCACCTCTAAGTTACACATTGAGCCCAATGAAAAATGACGGTCACAAAAGTTGGATGGCCCAAATACCGTTAGTCCTCAGGTTCTCCAAAGTTGTAGGGGACATGTGCCATGAGCAGTGCCATTTCTACGGGGGGAGGGGAGGTCTAGGGGGCCATGCCCCGCCATAATTTAGGCTGGCCCCCCCACTTTTCATGTTCAAACCGGCTTTAAGACATGTTTGCTTTAATGACTTCTTTGATGCATAGGCCAAGTGCTGCAGAATTACTTAATAAGATCGTTGTGAACATCGTTTTGTGAATGTTCTGTCACTCCTGTAAATTATATAGACTGTGGTAATAGAAAGTCAAAAAATGCTCCTTAAATATGTCTCAAGTCTTGCTCCCCCACTTTTTCGTTGGCCCCAACGTGGCTCCCCACTTTTTGCATGCTAGAAACACTACTGCCCATGGACCCCGTTGCGTGGTTGCGCTTATGATTATGGCGCTAGATTTGCACGTGAGCTAACTTACACACCTCAGTAGGCACGTATGCGTGTATCTGTTTCAGATCCGCTGGTCTATGAAGGCATGGGAACACTGACATATAGCGGCCTTCTTAATGCTCTGGATGGAGTCGCGTCCACTGAAGCACGAATTATATTTATGACAACTAACCACATTGACAGGTAATACACGTGATTGTTAAATTACGTCATACATCTTATTCTTCACCGATTAGCCAGAGAACATGCCAGTTTATCAGGTATTTTCTGACTTGGTCTTCATGTGGCGACACCATTCCGAAACCCCTGACTGTCTGTCCGAGTCTATCTTGCTTTTCAAGTGCAATAGTAGCGTTTCATATACAAATTTTTTGCATGGTGGAGTTTGTCATTTACATGTACTGCTATGTTTCAGTGTGCATTACTTATTAATTATGGTTTTAGGTTAGTTTTTCTAAAAATTGTATGGAGAGTTGACATTCAGACATTGTAATGCAACTGCTTCTTTTTAGCATATGAGTTTGGCTGCAAAATTTAATTTAATTTTTGGCAAAATATTTTTGTGTTTATTTATACTTTGGTATTATTTACTTTAATACATTCTGATTAACTGTCATGGCATTTCAGTTCTGCTACTGCTGCACGTATGCAGGTTTTTGGCCTCGTAATCTGCGGCCGTGGACTTGATTGCTTGTTTAAGTCCCTCCTTTGGGATCATTCAGGCTGTTACCAATACATTCTCAATAGGCTTGTGCAAATTACTGGTGTTCCAGAGTGTAAGAAAAGAATGGCAAGCCTACCTATTGAATTTTATGCACAAGTCTCCTGAAAAAAGTGTACATTTGTACAGTGCAGTGTAATTGCGTTTTTAATTGTGTTTTGAGTTTCATTGATTTGTACGTTTGCTTGTTTTTATTTTCTTTTCTTGTAATCTCTGTATTGTAATAAATGTTTAATTTTGCTCACATGGGTAGCCCATTTAAGCTCCTTGGGTACTACCCGTCACACGTAACATACACGTATTTTGATATTACTGTTGATTGAGTTTGTGCGTGACAAAATAAATTGATTGATTGATTGAAAGGTTTGAATGTAATGCTAATATTTCTCTGCAGCACGTTCTTGTGTCATTTCATAGGTTGGATGCAGCATTGATTCGACCAGGTCGTGTTGATTTTAAAGCCAAAGTTGATTACTGCACAGCATATCAACTGCAGAAGATGTTTGAGCGCTTTTACCCCGATGAAACTCAGGCCCACGGAAGAGAGTTTGCAGAAAGGGTCATTGCGTCTGTGAAAACGATATCTCCAGCTGAAGTTCAGGGATACTTTATGTTGCACAAAGACAGTGGACGTGATGCACTGGCAGATTCACAAAATATACTTAAAGATCGGTAGCTAAAATGTGTTGTAGGTACTGTTACTAGAAAATGTGGACATTTATCTGTTGCACAATGGTGGGCCAGTTTTTTTTACTGAAATTACATAGCGTTTGGGACTTCGTCTGTACTTTTGAAGTATTCATTGATGATACCCTTGCCAGCATTGTTTGCCAAAATTTCTCAATGCGTTAACAACATGGTATTGCCCGGTGGTATGATGACTTTTGTAATACAGTTCTTTAGTACCCAACTTCGTATATTGTTGAGAAAGATACAAATATATATTTGTAGGCAGCAGGCTTACTTTAGCTAGGTCTCCCTGTGTGGGCCTAGGGCAATCCCCCCCCTTATCCCGTCACTTTCCCACCTTCTCTCTATCTTTTAGTATCTTTTCCTTTTTTTTCTTTCTTATTCATGCTTCATCTATCTTCTTGCTTTTCATCCCTTCCCATTCTACCAGAATAGTCCCACTCCATTTCCACGCCCGGATGTTGTAGGAGGCGACTAAACATGGCTTTAGTTTTATTTGTGTTGATTTTGTGGTATTTTTAGTTAAGGATGCATGCTTATTTGTGTTGTATTTGATTTATTTTTGTCTTGTGGTGTGAAGTTGTCCCTCCCTGTTATCGGCGCTGGTGTAATAATTTAAATGAGCCTCTCGATCACTTTCCCTTTTTGGGTGGCTGCTGAATAAAAAGGTGGCCAGGGTTGATGTTAATATATCGCTGGCCTTCCTATACTAGGTAGGGATGGCTCTCCACCCCTGACCTTTCGTCCTTGATATAGCCATATATTTGTGCTGAAAAGGTATGTTAAACACCAACTAACTAACTTTAGCTAGGTCACTGTTTCGTATAGAGAAAGACTAGAAGTGTAATATATTGTGGCTACCAAAACACAATACTTCTTGCTATGATTACAGATCAACAGCACGCTTTTGTGTGTATTTCAAATGCACACGTTTCTACAATTATTCTTTGTCACTGAAACAAAATATGCAAATATGTGCACATGACAGCAGCTATGATGCTTAGGTGTGCATAATGTTATCAAGAAAGAAGTGCCTGTTAATGGTTCCAGCCACCCAAGGCTTGCAAACTATGCAGCAACTGTGGCAGCACAAAATTATATTGAGAAGGAAGACAGCCACATAGACTAAAAGATTGACTGACAATTTCGGAGTTGACACTGTTTCATCTCCTTACTCTGTGTGACGTAGGGCAGCTGAGTTTAATGAGCACATGTGTTTGTCTACTCTGACCGTGAAATCACAGCCACAACCACCACTGTTTAGATTGTACAGGGTTCCCACTCTTTAGGAAGAAAAAATCCTGGAGTTTTCCAGCCCAATTTTAGAATTTTCCAGGTGCTTTCAGTCGAAGTTAGCAGCCGACATATATAAAATACGAAACATTCATCATTGACGTTCACCATTCATTCCTTTGTACCGGTAACATGAATTAACTTGTACGCGATACAGCCATTACAGTGTCAGAGCCAGCATAAATCGACTTATCATAACAAAAATTCCAGGTCTATCAAAATTCCAGAAGTTTTCCGGGTGAGTGGGAACCATGATTGTATCTAGCCGATATACGTGTATTGTCACAATTTTAGATTTAATATTTTTAAGTGTTGTATAGTTACCAGAAACATTTCTGCACTTGTCTGTCAAGTGACTGAAACTAAAACTAATCTCATTTGCAGTGACCTGAAGTGGCAAATTGTTTTATTGAACATGTTGCTAACTGCACATACAAGAAATTCAGCTGTAAAGTGATGACTATAGTCACGTAAGAAGTCACAGCCCTACGTTTTGTATGAAATGTATACTGCTTCAATTTTAATACCGAATTAGCACACTATAGCAGATTAAATTACTTTTTCCAATTTAATCACCTAGTGATCAACCGCATTCTAGCTGCTGACATCCAAGTCAAAACTGGATAAATCAAATGTCGACTTGTTTGACACTATGTTTATTATATTCAACTCTTGATGCCATTCTAAGTTGGAAAAAAGTAAAAGTCTTGCTGATTTGCACAAAATACAGTTGCAACATGCATTATTTCACATATGAAAATATCATGCACATGTATACAAATACACACTCATACAGATTCATAATTCTTCCATTTCCAAAAGCAGACTATACATATTACGTGCAGGCATCATTAGTAAAAACATCGTCAAGATCATGTTACAGTAATATAGCACAAATAGACTTCACCTTTGCTGTCAGTGCCATGATGCTGCTAGTTGCAGTGAAGAGGGGTAACTGACCTGTAAAAATTCTGTTCCACAAATCCAAAAGAAGCACTTCAGATAAGACCTACCTGACCAGGTTTAACTACAGAAAATTAATCTTGGCACCCTTTCCATTTTAACGGCCATTTTCCAGGTGAACTTGGGTCGGTTGGTTGAACCAATGTATCAGCCGATGATTGATTGATTGAGTTAAGGTTTAACGTCCCACTCGACACTAAATTGGTCATTCCCGGGATGCTATTCCCAGCTAATCTCTTGGCCAGTACTGAGAAAATCTAAATCAGAAAGCCAGGATAAAAAAACTACAAACAACACAATAAACCTAGGCTAACACAAAACTAAATCTACAAACACTAAAGCAACGAAATAGAAATCATCAAACACAAAAATACTACCAAGTAAAATAAACTGAGACAAATTAGAACTCAGGTTGTCGCCCTTTATGACATCCGGCCTAGAAAGGAAAAGATAAAGGAGAAGTAAATAAGAAAGGAAAATATAGCAAGGAACAAAGGAAGCAAGTTACAGGAAGCAAAAGGAAGCAAGTGGTTAGTTAAACAAACACAAACAATCCACAAAGAACCGAAATCTACAATGTTTTAGGGTGCATTAGACCCCAGCACCAGCAGCCAACCAAACCACATTCATCTGATTACCCTTCCTTCACCTGCTATGGAAGGGAGCCTTTGCAGACTTCCTATAGGGGAATTTTTACAGACCATAGGCCCTTCCTGTCACCAAACCAACAGTGTTCTAGCACCAAAGTAGACTTGAAACAAGCGGAAACAACCGATTCTCAACATCCTTTCTTGATCTGGTACCGGACTACTGAGGGAATGGCCACTGTCTCTGTAATCCCGTTCTCCAATGCCACTACCATCACACGATACCAAGAAAACCAGACCATGGAAACAAAATACATAAACTCGTACAGTAACGCATTTGCACCAGTATACCGGTATAGCATTCATCACCAGTAGTGTTAAGTCGTGTCTAGAAAAGCTATGCTTCAATGTGAAATTAAAGACGGCAAGGCACGCGAGACGTGTTTACACTAGCACGTCTACAATTAATTTTAAAACTCCCAACAATATTGACCAGAACAGACTTTCTTCTTCCTCGTCTTCTGAGTTCGAATTTTTATCGCCATTGCTTGACATAGCACTCTCGTCTAGCCAGACAGATAGTTCGTACTCCGAAATCTCATGCGACGGGTGTCCAAATATTCCTACGCCAATCGGGCGAATCATCTCGGACGGAATCGTAACGTCGTCAAGTCCGCAGGTTGCTGAGCAAAGTTCGTAGTTCATATAATCGGGCGAGAGTGTAGTGCTTGATACGTATAGGTCGGCATCACCAGCCGTACTGTCCAGCACCAGTCTGACGATGCCATCTCGACGCAGCTTGAAGTAACTGAAGTTGCCGGCACCAACACTGCCGGTAAATTTGTAAGCAAGAAAGTCTGAACCACGAACTCCAAGTTCCAGCATAAATGTCCATAAAATACACACGTGCCACCAACTCAACATTTTCAGCTGAAACAAAAGCAATTACATGTCATACATTCTGACAGATGTACTCTACAAAGCTTTAAACTACTAATATGCGTTTACGACAATTCTACTAATTGGCAAATGTTCATCAAACAGATAATAAACAAATGTTAAATGAATTCTCTTTATATTCCTAATGCTCTATTAGTAACTGACTTCTAGACAATACTGTACAAAACTCTAATACGGCTGCCAATAAAATTGGCAATTTCATATGCAAAATTATATTGGTGCCTTTTATTTAGGAAAATTCAAACCACAGCAGGAAAATGTTCTATGGTCCATGTTTACTAGTAACTTCAACAAATAGCCGGTGGTTTAGTGATGAGCCAATGGCAAGTTTTCAATACCGATGAAAATTAAGAATTGCTAAAGTATAAATATTCATGCACTTCAATTTTCATAGTTTTGTATAGCTCATCGAATTTTTTTTTAAATACAAGACATGCGAACAATAAGAGTATACGGTATTACTACTGGTACATCCACTATTTCAAAAACTCGTAGTTCCAGCATTCAATTTTCATTTTCAGTTATATCTCTTTGTCAAACAGAAATGAAAATGGACAGAGACAGCATTAATATTTTTATCAGTAGCCTGGCAAAATGAAATAAGTGCTTGTGGCTGTGAATATGGAGATGTAAAAATCAGTGTTGTAAAGTAACGAAGTAAAAGTAATGCGTTACTTTACTTAAGTAAACTGTATTTACTTTTAGGCAGTAACGAAGGAAACATGAAACTCAGTACTTTTACTTTAACGAAGTAACTTTTTGGGGCCAATTTAAGTACTTTTACTTTGCAATTGTTGCTGACAACTAGCGTTACAAGTACTCCACAACTGCGACGGTTTCATTGCAAAGCGCGATTCATTTTACAACCGAGTTCATTACAGTGATGCGACGTGTTAATGCAAACATCCAGTAATAGCTCAGTGCATGACAGGCTGCGGATGGTTTCAGATCTTATCGCTACTCTTCAGTATCTGGCTCGGGTCAGACCTATGACATTAGCAGTGTCGGTCAGACGGACACTACTCATGGCACTTATCTTGTCGGATAAACCAAGCTTTATTAACGACCCGCATTGACTTGACATAACAGTTTTTGAGTTTAGCACTGACTACAAACGACAACGATTAATGAACAGTTTTATTTGGTATGTGTTCAAAATATTGTCCAGTAAACCGTCTGAGCTTGAATTATGAAGCAACGGTTTGTCCATAGGCCTATGTATGCTTTCACAACACATTAGGCATAGTGCTGTTTTCTGTGTTTTGAGTACTTTTACTTTTTACTGAAAATGTACTAAGAAAACTCTGATACTTTTTAGACCGCTCGGCTAAGTTGCCGACCGGGATATACATTTTGCTTGCGTTAATTTCTTTCTTTTTTATCTTTTATCTTCTTTTTTAATGATTTCTCGGAGACAACTTATCTCAGGATCCGCTGGACTGATTTTCGCAATCTTTTCACCGAATGAAAGCGTTTTGGGTGCAGATGATCGATCTGGACCTCTTTTCCGATATCTCAAGGGATGTTGCCATGGCAACCAATTTTGTGAAAAAAAAATGGCAAACTCTGCACTTTCGTCGCTCTGGCATTTAGAAACGGAATGGGATAGCACAGTGTATATGCATGATTATATAGCGCCACGGGCTATATGCTAGGCTTTGCCACGCATTTCTAGTTACTTTTATTTGAGTATCTTTTTACTTAAGCAGAAACATTCTCGGTTACTTTCACTTTTACTCAAGTACTGAACTTCATTACTTCTTATAACACCGGTAAAAATGTGATCACCGAGTACAGGAAATGCATCGTAGAAAGATGTCGGTAGCTTCAGTTTCACAGCATCTGGACTAGTTTCAGAGACAGATTGCAGACAGATGGAGAGTTTCTGCATCATCACACCAACCAGCCAGTCACACAAACTGCAGTGCATAGCAGAACAGCAGCTGCTGCAGTATATTCATCTAATAGCTTAACTGATAACATAACATGAAAATTTAGGTATTAGTTTTATCCTTAAACCTAATTGTCCTTTTATTCATACCCAATACTTTGTTGGCTTTATTAAATGCATACATACACTGTTTAGAGCATTTCAAATCAGCATATATCCAAACACCCAAATATTTTCCACAACTTACTTTACTCATTTCCCTGCATATAATAAGAACTATTATCATCTATGCCACTTACAGGGTGCGCCAATAAAAAACAATCCCCTAGAAAAAATGCTGTAGTTCAGTCATGGTAGTATGGATTTTAGCCAAACTTTCAGAATTTTTATGTGAGTATTTACACAACATACACTGCAAATTTTATTGAAATAATCGGAATAGTTCCTTAGATACAGCGGTTTAAACTTTAAAGTTCACTTTTTCAAGTGAACATGCAGTTGCACATAAAATATGCATAAATAACAAAGCAAATTTTTCAACTTTTCATCAACAGTTTAACTGTTTGAATCATAAATGTCTGATGCATATAGCTCACTCTGTATTTCAACAAAACTGTTCTCAATATCAGTGCCCACCAGTTGCAGCAACACACGATCGAAATCTGTTGCAACATGATACAATTGCCTTATCAATGAACTCGTGAAGAAAATTATTCTGTGTTGTCGAAAAAATGGTCTTTTATTTCAGCATTACGTTGGCCAGCTTTGGTATGTGTGTCTCAGTGTTTTAGCATAGTACCTTACACATAGTAATCATTGGCACATCCATGTGGTACATTTTCTGTTATTTTTTACATCAAATTTGCAGTTTAATTACTGGTTCACTTAGAAAACTGTACTTTCAAGTTCAAATGGTTGTAATTTTTAAACCATAGCAAATATTGTGACGAAATTTGCTGCGTATATGGCACGTATCCTCCTCTGTAAAAACTGTAAATTTGGTGAAAAAATCTTTTACAGTAACTTAGATAATGATTTTTTCCTAAGGGATTGTTTTTATTGGCGCACCCTGTACATGCATAACCTTACACTTATTAACATTGAAGGTTAATCTTACCCAAAGGTCCGGTGCTGGAAACCAGCGTTTTTGCAACTTAATATCGATAACACACATTGAATTCTTTGTGGTACTTTTTGATGTTGCAAGTAGTACGCATATAGATTCCCCGCGAAAGAAGACAGAAAAGCTCAATAGCCGTCCGTAGGTAACGCAAGGATAATTATTAACGCTAATTTTACTCGTGACGTTTTCTGCATGATTGATGATGTAAACACTGTATTCCTACAGAAATGATACTTATAACTATTTCGGTACTTACAGCAGTAATTTACATGGTAAATGAAACTACAGGAACTAAAAACAAGCTTTATTTATTTTTAATTACTATTAATTATACAGTTTTAACGAAAATACACATCTCACATATAAGTTGTGTATACTGTACGGCTACCCGTAGCCTATCACGTCGTAGTTCTAGTACGGGCAAAATTGTGCATCCCAAAACTGCTAAGATTCCAACATTGTGACTTACGAACTTACGAGCGTACGGATCAGTTGAGCGAACTTCAGTACTCAGTAACGTAAGGGACATATAGGGTAAGGGCTATGGTGTTGGTATAAGTATTAACTGTCGATGCATGGCGGTGCATCGTGGGCTTGTGGCGTCCGCGTCCATGCTAAAGTCTTTACATGGCACTCACTGCAGCAGACAAAGTGACAAAAGAAAAGAGACGGTCGGTTGAGGTGACATCTGCTAATCACACTCATTACATTACCATTAAATCTTCATTCAATCGTCCGCGAACAACGGCATGATCGACCTCGCACCTTGGCTTGGAGCAGCCGAAAACTCCAGTAAGGGCAACGGCAATTTGCGACGTCAAGTACACACAGTTTCCATTCCGCAAATCTAGATCAACGTTCATCGCTAATTACCGTCACCTCGCCTCGCCCGCTTCTAAAGTCACTGCTAACAGCCCGTCGCACAACCAGTATAGTTCATTTACACAGTCTGTGGGTATCTTGCAGTGACCCGGCGGAATACGGACTATAAATTCCCGGTTCATTGATCTTCCTTCAATCGATCCTTGCCCTGGATCTTCTCCTTCCATAAACTCACCAGTCTCATTATCCATATCCCCACACTCTTTCATTTTTGACTCAAAACCTACGTCTCGCAAATCCTTCCAACCATACATTTACCTCTAACAGAACTGACTTCACAGATAGATGTTGATAAACTGGAACGAGTTCAAAAGAGAGCTACTAAATTAATACCAGAGTTGGCTAAAAAACATATGATGAACGGTTAAGAATCTTAAATCTGCCTACACTTAAATATAGACGATATCGATCGAGGGTCGGAGGGGATATGATAGAATTATTCAAAATGATTAAAGGTATGACCCGATGTGTATATACCTTGTGTGGAATTTAGGGAATTATCAGAGGACTTGATTAGGACTAGGGGAAATAGATATAAACTTATTCAACATCACTGTCATTATG
>Ga0209782_1000653_pt1 | contig 15941 bp, 14 predicted proteins | sample WorMetmaBAHAMAS1_FD_187390 | JGI IMG/M metagenome (GOLD analysis project Ga0209782, IMG submission 187390) | Marine gutless worms symbiont microbial communities from Max Planck institute for Marine Microbiology, Germany - Inanidrilus... | ecosystem: Host-associated > Annelida > Digestive system...
TGAGCACTGGTTTGTGCAACTTTGATTCGCGAAGGAGCCGCCCACGATTCCATCCTTTCGCGATCGCGCTTGGCTTGAGTCGTTTGTTGCACGCACTGAGTTCCCACCCGAGTTTTTCAGCAACCTGTTAGAGGTGAACGACCCCAGAGGTGAAGGACCCCGCTTGAGAGGAGAGAGGCAATGTCGGACATCCCTGAAAACGGCGACATCGAGTTCCAGAACAGCCGCGCCCACTTCGAACCCCTCGGTTTCGAGGACGCACCCGCTGATACCAACGACGGGACGATTGGCGGCGACACGCTGATCGGCGATCCGGAGCCCGAGGAGACGGGCGAGCTTCCGGGCGCCCTCGCGTACTGGTCGTTCACTGGCGGCGTCGGCAACGAGTTCTCCGATGCCCGCGGAGGTCCCTCCGTATTCGCGTTCACCCAGGAAGACGGCCTCGCCGTGCCGGCGCCGACGCCGCCGACCCGGGCCGACCGCGACGGCAACGCGGACGCCGCGCTGGAGTTCAACGGCGAGAACAGCTTCGCATTCATCGAGCACGTCCCAGACTTCGAGGTGACCCAGGGCACGATCGCGCTGTGGGTGCAGCCGGACGATCTTTCGGATGACGCGATCATCCTGTCGAAGGACCAGTCGGGCGCCGGCGACGGCGGCCATTTCCGCTTCGGATTCGAAGAGGACGGCCGGCTGTTCATCCGCTTCGCCAACGGCGACGGCGGCTCGAACAAGGCCTGGGAGTCTTCGGCTTCGTACCTGCAGGAAGGCCAGTGGACCCACATCGCGATATCGTTCAGTGCCGAGGACGGCATCACCGTCTACGCCGACGGCGTCGCGATCCCCGACTACGCGTGGATCCGCAAGGAGGGCAACGAGGACCTGCCGAGCCTGCAGTCGGAAGCCTACATCCTGCAGAACCAGGAGCCGTGGATCCTCGGCGCCGACACCTCGGGCACCAACAACAACGACACGCCCGAAGACTTCGCCGCCGACCATGAACACCTGCACGATGCCTTCGACGGCGCCATCTCCGACTTCGGCATCTGGGGCGGCTATACGCCCGACGACGTTCTGACCGCGGAGGAGGTCGCGGACCTCTACGAGAACGGTCCCGGGGCGGCGTTGACCGCGCCCTCGGGCCCGCAACCGATCCCGTCGGGCACCGACACCCTCGACGGTTTGGCCGGCGACGATCACCTGATCGGCGGCGGCAATGACGAGTTGATCGGCGGCGCCGACCGCGACCACATCGAAGGCGGCTACGGCGACGACGCTCTCGACGGCGGCTCGGGCGACGACATCCTCGAAGGCGGGCGTGGCTCCGACCTGCTCCTGGGCGGCGCCGGCGACGACCTGCTGGTCAGCCGCTCGGATGCCGGCGAGCAGCGGATCGACCAGCTTGCCATCGGCGAGCCGACCCGCGGCGACCCGGACTACGAGGTCAATCCGGACCGCCAGAAGCTCTATGGCTGGGAGGACCAGCCGCTGGTCGCCGACGACATCCTCGTTGGCGGTACGGGTGCGGACACCTTCCTATTCAACCCGCAGATCAACGCCAAGCGCGACATCATCCTCGAACACGTCAACGCCGACCGGACGATCAACTGAGCGGGAGTCGCCGGCGAGAACAACGAGCTCCACGACCACTGGGTGGACAGCTGGGGCATCGACCTGATCGCCGACTACGACGCCAGCGAAGACACCATCGCGATCATCGGTCACACGGTGGCGCCGGAGGTCGAATACAAGCTCATCGACACCGACGGCGACGGCATCGACGACGACGCGGTCTCGATCATCACCGTCTATTCGAACCAGGGTGGCGGTGGCGGCGCCCACACCGAGGACCTGATCGGCCAGATTGTCGTCCACGGCGACTTCGTCGATCCCGAGGTGATCGTCACCAACGCCGGCGTCACCCACGGCATCGTCAAGACCGTCGACGAGATCCAGGAGGCGCTGGCGCCGACGGGTACGCTCAAGACCTCGACGCTGGAAGACGGCACCGAGATCGTCGGCTACGACACCCGCGACAACGAGGGCAACCTCGGCGCCATCATCGAGGACCCGGAGCGCTTCATCGACAATCCGTACCTCGACAGCGGCCGCTTCAAGATCGCCAGCAACATCCCGGCCGGCACGCCGGCGCCGAGGGCGGTGATCGACGAAACCTCGCACGCGGTGCTCGCCAGCATGATCCTGACCGGGATCGGCGACGACGGCGAGAGCGTCGACGGCTCACCCGGCGCGTTCGTCAACGTCCCACACGTGGATGGTCTCGCCCAGGAGTCTGGTACGGTCGCTTTCACCTTCACGGCCGACACCCCGGACGAGGGCTGGCAGGCGCTGTTTTCGAAGGACGCGTCGGGCTACATCGACGGCGGTCACCTGACGGCGTGGATCACCTCCGAGCAGCACGTCAAGGTCCGCTACCAGTCGACCGATCAGACCGTCTACGTTCGCGACTACGACGTCCATATCGAAGCCGGGCAAAGCTACCACTTCGCCTTCACCTTCGACAGCACGTCGGCGTCGTTCTACCTCGACGGCGCCCTTCGCGATTCCGAGGACCTTTCCGACATGCCCGGGTTCGCGATGGGGATGAGCGGCAACACCGAGAGCCTGGTGTTCGGCGCCTCGACGGTGAGCCGGACGCCCGGCGGGCTCGACAACCTGAAGGAGTTCTTCGACGGAACCATCGAAGACGTTGTCGTGCTGGACCGCTTGCTGCATCCCACCGAGGTCCTGTTCCTCAGCGAGGATGCGCTCGAAACGAACCCGCCCTCGGAGCCGCCGGCCGTCGAAGACCTTCTGGTCGAGGGCACGGGGGACAACGACGACCTCGCCGGCGAAGCCGGCAACGACACCGTGCTCGGGTTCGCGGGCGACGACACGCTGGATGGCATGGCCGGCGACGACACCCTCGACGGCGGCACCGGCAGCGACACGCTGCTCGGCGGCGAGGGTGCGGACGTGCTCAACGGCGGTGCGGACGCACCTCCGTCACTTGTCACGTTCGCCGATCCCGGCCTGTTTCCCAATGTCGCCGAGTTCGTGGACATCGGACAGTTCCCGGCACCGGGCGGAACCGCGGTTGGCATTGCCGGCGAGTGCATGGCGATCGAGGACGACGCCGTTGCCACGTTGACTTTTGCCGGGGGTACGGCCGGCTACACCAACTCCGTCGGCATGTACACCACCGCCGCGGACGGCACCATCGGCGACGTCACCCTGGCTTTCGAGAACGTCCTGGCTCTCGGTGCCGGCGATTCGGTGACCGTCGATCTGCCCGGCGGCGTCGGTTGCGGCTTCGGTCTGTTCCTGATCGTCCACGGTGCCCGCGTCAACGACGGCTACGAGGGGCTCGATCTGGAGACCGGTTCGCTCGGTTTCATCTATGATTTGGGCGGTACGGGCGAACGCGCCGCCAAGATCACCGATGCTGCCGACGACGTCTCCTTGGTGTTCGACGATGGCGAGAGCCTGACGGTTCTGCAGGGTCCCATCCTCCATTCCACCAAGCGCGATGGCTCGGCCGACCTGAACGCCGACGGAGAGGCTCACGTCGTTTCCGGACGTCTGAGCGGTGAGAACGACCCGACCCTCAGGGTCGGATTCGAGGACTCGCCGGGCGGCGGGGATGGCGACCACAACGACGTCATCATCGACGTCGCGATCGAAACCCTCACTGACCCGGCCAGCGATACGCTCGCGGGCGGTGGCGGCAACGACATCCTGACCGGCGGTCTCGGTGAAGACGTGTTCGTGTTCAGCGATGGCGGCGGCACCGACCGGATCACCGACTTCGAGGTCGGCGTCGACCGCTTTGTGCTCGACGATGGCCTGACCATCGGTTCGGTCTATGTCGTCGATGCCGACGCCGACGGTGTTGCCGATGACTCCCTGGTCCTGCTCTCCGACGGTGCGGTCGAGCTGATCGGCGTCACCGGCGTCACCGAAGGCGACCTGCTTGGCACCTGACGGCTAGACGACTCTGTCCGCTGGCCGGCTTGAGCCGGCCGGCGGGCGGTCCCCCATCGCGGCGCTCCTGTGCCGCGGCCGCCGCGCCGTCGACGTTGACGGGCGGCGGGCAGGGGACCACCTTTTCGGGCATGGACGGTCCCCACGACCCGGCCCGGACGGCACGGCCGCCGCAGTTCGTCGGCAGCGATATCTACCGCATCTCCACCCATGGCAGCGGCCATCCGCTGGCCATTCCCCGGGTGTCGCTGGCCATCGATCTCTGCCGCGCGCTCGGCTGGCTGCCCGACGCGGTCTACCACGACTGCCCGCCGGCGAATCCCGAAGAGATCGCCCGCTATCACGACCGCGCCTACGTCGACGCGGTGATCGCCGCCGAGCGCGACCAGGACATCCCCGAGGAGGTCCGCCGGCGCCACAACATCGGCATCAACGGCCATCCCATCTATGCCGAGATGTTCCGCCGCCCGGCGACTGCCTGCGGCGGCTCGATCATGAGCGCCGGTCTGCTCGCCGAGCCCGGCGTCGTCTACCATCCGGCCGGCGGCACCCATCACGGCCAGCCGGCGCGGGCCAGCGGCTTCTGCACCTTCAACGATCCGGTGCTGGCCATTCTCGCGTTCCTCGACGGCGGGCTCACGCGAGTCTTCTACTTCGACCTCGATGCCCACTTCGGCGACGGCGTGCAGGCGGCATTCACTGACGACGAGCGGGTGTTCACGCTCTCGATCCACGAGGTCGGCCGTTGGCCGATGGCGCGCGGCGCCGGCATCGACGACGGTGCTGGCAGCCTCGGCGACCGGGGCGGCGGCCGGTCGCGCAACCTGCCGGTGCCCGAGGGCTTCAATGACGTCGAGCTGGAATACCTGGTGGAGACGGTCGTCGTGCCGTCGATCACCGAGTTCGCGCCCGAGGCGCTGGTCGTGCAGGGCGGCTGCGATGCCATCGCCGACGACCCGATGACCCGCCTCGCGCTCTCCAACACGGCGTTCTGGCGGACGGTGGCAACGGTGCGGTCGATGGCGCCGAGGTTCTTGATGCTGGGCGGCGGAGGTTACAACCCCTACGCGGTCGGGCGGTGCTGGGCGGGCAACTGGGCGGCGCTGAACGGATTTTCCGTGCCCGAGCGGTTGCCGGACGAAGCCGGATCTATTCTCCGATCGGTGAACTGGAACCACCGGCGCGGCCGGACCCCACCGGAGCACTGGTTCACCAGCCTCGCCGACGCGCCGAGGCTGGGGCCGCTCAGGGCTGAGATCCGGGAGTTGGCTGCGGGCGCACTTCGGGTGTAGACGGCTGTCAGGCCGTTTTGTTGGCGTGCTGCCGGACCGGCGCGGGCTCGTCTATCGACGGAAGCCCTAGGGGGCTGAGGCGCCCGCCGCGACTCGGGGGGTCACTTGGCAGCAACTCTTTCCCGCGCCGGCCGGCGCACACCGAACGGTGGGGACCGTTTCGATGTGTTCTGGCGTCTTCAAAACCTGCCAGCGCAAGTCAGTTCCTAGAAGAAGTACGCAGACAACCCTAGGACGACAACGACAAGAGCAACAACAAGCGCGAGAGGAGGAGAAATCGTAGCGGCGAATTTATCGAGAGTCATTGTCCTATACCTCTATATGACTGTCGTGTTGTTTTTAGCCTTCCTCCCTATAGCTTTTTTTGTTGCTCCGGCGGATCCCTTTTCCGCCCGAGAATGCCTCAACTATAAATGAATCCAGGGTAAGTGCTTAAGCGCGGTTTTCGCAGCGCAGCACTGCAATAACGTCATAGCTCGACCATGCGAGCCATTCGTTTGCCGCTGAGGCTGATTCGCGCCGACCCGTTGATCGTGAGGATTTCCCGCGTTAAACAGGGTCAACCGACAGTGGATGGCTGGCGAACGGAAGCAGCGGTGCCCCTTCGCATGTGCGGGAACTCCAGACGACGGTATCGATCGCTGGCCGCATGGCTCGGCGTGTTCGCCCTGCTGGTTCAGGGCCTCATGCCCATGGGCCAGGCGGTTCCGCTTGCGGCCGTCGGCGATCCAGCGTTCCTGATCCTCTGCACTGGCTATGGGACCCGCGCGCTGCCGTCGGAACCGGGGCAGTCCGCGCCCGAATCCCGGCCGTGGTCGTGCGCCGTTTGCCAGGCCAGCGCAATCGGGGATTCCTTGGTTGCTCCAGCAACCGTGCCGGTTCGGCAGTCAAGAGCCGTTGACGCGTTCATCGTCCCCGGGACCGTGCAACGCCGCCTGGGCTCATCCCTGTCCGCTCCGTGGCAGGCGCGTGCGCCGCCTCTCGCCTGAGTCTCGATCCGGTTTCCAACCGTTCAACGCCCGTACTGCCGGCGTATGGAATCGCGCCGGCGGCGTATCGGGCTATAGTCGATCGACGATGAGGACACAGACGATGAAGTCAATCGTAACCCTTGCCGCCACGGCCGGTCTGGCCGCGGTGCTGTTCGCCGGTCCGGTCCTGGCCGGCGACATCGAGGTTCACCATCCGTGGGCACGGGCGTCGGCGGGGCCGGCGCGGGCCGGTGCCGCGTTCATGGGCATCCACAACAACGGCGCGGGCGCTGACCGGCTGGTCGCGGCGTCGGCGGACGTCTCGAAGACCGCCGAGCTGCACACCCATATCAGGGACGGCGATGTGATGATGATGCGCCGGGTCGAGGACGGCATCCCCGTGCCCGCCGAGGGCGTCGTCCACCTGGAGCCGGGCGGTTACCACGTCATGTTCATGGGCCTGAAGGCGCCGCTCAAGGAGGGCGACACGTTCCTGCTGACGCTCACCTTCGAGAAGGGCGGCACCATGACCGTCGAGGTCGAAGTCAAAGGCGCCGGCGCCATGGGACCGATGCACGGGCCCGACGACAAGCACGGCGACCACCACGGCCACCACATGCCCGGCGGCAAGAAGAACTGAGGCGCGAACCATGGCGGCGGAACCGGACACCGAGGACGAACTCGTCCACGACATCCTCGATTTCTGGTTCGGCCCGCCCGGACCGGACGGCGAGTTCCCGGCGCGCGAAACCTGGTGGAAGCCGAACCCGGCCCACGATGCCGAATGCGAAGAGCGGTTCTGCGGTGCCTGCGTGCAGGCCGCGTCCGGGGACCTGGATCCCTGGATGGAGACGGCCGCGGGCTGCCTGACCCTCGTGCTGCTGCTCGACCAGTTCCCCCGCAACATCCATCGCGGCACGGCCGATGCGTTTGCCTGCGATGCGAAGGCCCGGGACGTCGCCCGCCACGCTCTGGACCGAGGATTCGACGCCGGGCTCGCCAAGGCGCGGCGGCTGTTCCTCTACCTGCCGTTCGAGCATTCGGAGGACATCGCCGACCAGGACCGCGCAGTGGCGCTGATCTCGGCCCTCGGCAGCGCGCAGTGGGCCGACTATGCCGAGCGCCACCGGGTGATCGTCGCCCGGTTCGGCCACTTCCCCCACCGCAACGCCATCCTCGGGCGGGCCAGCACCGACGAGGAGATCGCCTTCCTCGCCGAGCCGGGCTCCTCTTTCTAGGGGCGGGGCAGCACTTCAAAGCCCCGGCTTGAAGCGGCCGTGGCGGCAGGGTGTGTCGCCCTGGGGATCGGTATGTGCGCGTTCGTCGACGCCGCGGCAAAGGCGGTCGCCGACGTTGGTGATCTGCTCGTCGCTTCCCAGCCCGAATGGCCGCCAGCGAGGGAATCGGATCACGATATTCTATTACGAGAAAATTACATTTGACTCACAACTTTGAGAAAGAAGAAGGTTCGAAACCGCGTGCGTGAAGGCTGGTGCAGATGGCCGTGTACGCGACTACGGCAAGGGAGGAAGTGGACATGTTTCAGGCATACAGACCAGTAAAGATGCCGGATACGGGCGAGGCTCTGGGGACCGGCTGGTTACCGCCCCTACCGGACTTGCGCGACTACACGGTCGCAGCGCCCGAGATTGCGCCGTTGGCGAAGAAGCTGGGGCTGGGAGATAGCAAGAAGCTGAAGGCACCGGCGTCCGTCGACCTCAGGCGGTGGTGCTCGCCGGTCGAGAACCAGATGAGCCTGGGCTCGTGCACGGCCCATGCGGCCGTCGGAATCGTCGAGTACTTCCAACGCCGAGCCTTCGGACAGCACATCGAAGGTTCCCGCCTATTCGTCTACAAGGCGACGCGCAATCTCATGCAGGTCACTGGCGATACGGGAGCGTGGCTGAGGAACGCGATGGGGGCGCTCGCGCTCTGCGGTGTCCCGCTCGAGAAGTACTGGCCGTATACAGATGACACACCTGACTTTGATGCAGAGCCGCCGAGCTTCGTGTATGCCGTCGCCGACAACTACGAAGCGCTCAGGTATTTCTGCCATGACCCGTTATCCGCCAACGTCTCGGGCGACGCGGTGCTGGCCAGCGTCAAGAGGTACTTGGCGGCTGGGATTCCCTCGATGTTCGGGTTCTGGGGATTTCCTTCGTTTGACTCATGCGATGTGAAGGGCGGCATCCCATACCCCTGTCCCGGTGAGAGCGCCGAATGGGGGCATGCCATTGTTGCGGTCGGTTACGACGACGGCAAGAAGATCAAGAACACGGCCTGCAACCTGACGAACACGGGCGCTTTGTTGATCCGGAACTCCTGGGGAGCCGCCTGGGGAGACAATGGCTATGGATGGATCCCGTACCGGTACGTGACCGATGGACTAGCTCTGGATTTCTGGTCCCTGCTTCGCGCCGCATGGGTGGAGACGAAGAACTTCGGTATCTGACAAGTCCGTCATCGGAGCGACGAATGGGCCGGGGCTGACGCGGTTTTCGGTACCGAGCCGAAGTCTCCCGGGCCTCGGCCCGCCACCCGCTCCAGTAAGGCGATTCAGAGCCTTACAGTTCCCGCTTGTGACGCCCGTGGCGGCCTGGGGTGTCGCCATGGGGATCGGTGTGGGTGCATTGGTCGACGGTACGGCAAAGCCCGCCGAGCGTGTTGGTGATCTGCTGGTCGGTGCAGGCCATCAGCAGGAAGGTCACCATCAGCCAGGCGATCCAGCTCGGCAGCAGGCGGGTCAGGGTTGTCATTGGTCTTGGTCCTCTTCGTATGACAGCAGGTCGCCGGGTTGGCAGTCGAGGGCGTCGCAGATGGCCTCGAGGGTCGAGAACCGCACGCCCCGGACCTTGCCGGATTTGAGCAGTGACAGGTTCTGTTCGGTGATGCCGATGCGCGCCGCCAGGTCCTTGGACCGCATCTTCCGTTTCGCCAGCATCACATCCAAGGTGACGACGATGGGCACCGGCCGGCCGCTCAGACGATCTGCGCGTTGTCATCGGCCAAGGCCCGGCCCTCGTCCAGGACCCAGGCGATGACCAGGAACACCAGCCCGACGAACAGGGTGGCCAGGTCGGCCGAACTGAGGTCGATGGCGATGGCCCGCTGGACCGGCGGGTTGGCCGAGGTCAGCGCGCCGCTGACCAGGCCGCTCGACAGCGGGCGGGCGACGGCGAGGGCCATCACCCAGGCGGCGAACCCGCGCAGGTGGCGGGCGTTCTCGGCGGTGAAGATCAGCCCCTCGGCATAGAGCCCGAACAGCCGCCGCAGCCGGGCGAGGGCCAGCATGCTGATGCCGCCCGGCACCATGGTCGCGGCGAAGGCGAGGATGAGGGGCAGCTCCGGCATCGGCTCGGGGAACGGCCCGAAACGGGCGACCACCGGCACGCTGGCGGCCCATTGCCCGAACGTCGCCCACACACCAGCGGCCACGATGGGGGTAGCGACGATGCCAAACGTGCAGAGCGCGCGGACCCAACGGCTGACGCGTTTGATGCGCTCGAGGTTGGGGGTGCGACCGAGGTTGGCGGTATGATCGGAGTTGGACACGGCGGCGCCTCGCGGTTCGACCGCGAGGGTCCTACGCCGAAGGGAAATTAATGTTAAACAATAATTTTTTGCCGTTTTTCGATGAAATGCCCATTCACTCCATCCACAGGCCGCGGTGTTTGTGCCAGTCCTCGATGGATTCCTCGGGGAATTCGTCGAAGCAGGTTTCGCCCGGCCCCTCGGGCACCTGCACCCAGGGGGCGGCCGAGTTGAGCAGCAGATGCACCCGCTCGGGCGGCGTCGGCAGAGGGGTGTCGATGGCGGAGGCGAACGGATAGACCCAGTGTGACCAGCGCGGATCGAAGGCCCAGAGCGCCGTTCCACAGTGGCGGCAGAAGTGCCGGCGGAGCGGGCTCTCGGCGCCGTCGGCCATCTTCACTCGGTAGACAGACACGTCGTCCTCGCCGTCGACCTTGAGTGTCGCCGAATCGCCCATGATGTTGATGGCATAACCACCGCCGCCGGCCGTCTTGCGGCAGATGGAGCAGTAGCAGCGCATGAACGGCTGCGGCGTGTGACTCTCGACCGAAAATCTGACCGCGCCGCAATGGCAGGACCCCTTGAGGGGCATCGGTCCCTCCGTCAGCCGGCCTCGACCTTGAGGCCGTATTCGCTCGCTGCGTCCTCGAGCCACGTCCAAAGATAGGGAGCGAAGCTGCGGTGGACGTAGATTTCGTAGGCCGGCGCATCGCCGGTCTGGTGGATCAGCACGTGGGCCTTGGCCAGATGGGTCTGGGCACACTGGCCGGCGGCGAAAGCGCTGGCGTGGAGGTCGATCCTACAGCCCTTGGCCAGCACGTCGCGGGCGTGCGGCCCGGAGAGGACGATCACCGCGCGGCCATCGGAAACGTCGACCACCGCCGAGTGGATGTCGCCGAGGGCGCCCCTAAGGGCGGCCGGCATGTCTGGTCCTTCGCTCGCCGCGGTGACCACCAGCCACTCGTCGGGGCCGAGCCAGAGGATGCGGGGCCCGTCGCCGAGCACCGCCGGACCGGCGACGGTGTTGGGCGCGGTCGGCGGCGCCACGTCCAGGGCGTGCTCCACCGCCGAGACGAACGTCTTGTCGCCCGGATCGCCGCGCAGCGCCACCATCGCCCGCACCGGCCGCTCGGCGAGGACGACGCCGGCGTCTTCGATCTCGGCATCGGCCGCGGCCCGGGCGGCGAGGCCGAGAGCGGCCAGCGCTGTGCGGCTCTGGAACGGTTCAGCCATCGAGGCGTTTCCCTTCCGGATCGTAGAACACCGGCTCGGTGATGGTGGCCGCCAAGGCACGGTCGACCAGCGGCAGGTGCACCCTCTCGCCCATGCGGTCGCGTCCGCCGCGCACCATGGCGAGCGCGATCGACCGGCCGAGCACAGCGCTGTGATAGGCCGAGGACACGTGGCCGATCATCTCCATGGGCGGTGCGTCCTTGAGCTCGGCGACGATCTGCGCACCCTCGGGCGGTACCGCCGTTGGGTCCTCGGTCAACAGTCCGACGAGCTGCTTGCGGTCGGCGCGGACGCAGTCGGGCCGGTTCATCGAGCGCTTGCCGATGAAGTCCTTCTTCTTCGAGACCATGCGCTCCATGCCGAGGTCGGCGGGGATGATGGTGCCGTCGGTCTCCTGGCCGACCATGATGAAGCCCTTCTCGGCGCGCAGAACGTGCATGGTCTCGGTCCCGAACGGCGTGATGCCGAACGCCTCGCCGGCGCTCATCAGCGCCGTCCACAGGGCCAGGCCGTAACGGGCCGGTACGTTGATCTCGTAAGAGACCTCGCCGGTGAAGCTGACCCGGAAGACGTGCGCCGGCAGGCCGGCGACGACGGCACCCTGGACGCTCATGTGCGGAAAGGCCTCGCTGGAGAGGTCGATGTCGGTGACACGGGCCAACAGGTCCCGAGCCCGCGGCCCGCAGATGGTTGCCACCGCCCAGGTCTCGGTGACCGAGTTCATGTAAACCTTGAGCTCCGGCCACTCTGTCTGCACCCACTCCTCCAGCCACGACAGCACCCGGGCGGCGTTGCCGGTCGTGGTGGTCATCAGGAAGTAGGTCTCGCCGAGGCGGGTTGTGACGCCGTCGTCGAAGATCATCCCGTCCTCGGTGCACATCAGGCCGTAGCGGCTGCGCCCGACGGCGAGCTGGCTCCAGGCATTGACGTAGACCCGGTTGAGAAGCTCGGCGGCGTCGGGGCCTTGGATGTCGATCTTGCCGAGGGTCGAGGCGTCGAGGATGCCGACGCTGTTCCGCACGGCCAGGCATTCGCGGTTGACCGCCGCGTGCATGCCCTCGCCGGGCTGCGGGAAGTACCAGGGGCGCTTCCACTGGCCGACGTCTTCCATCTCCGCGCCGGCGCGAACGTGCCACGAGTGCATCGGCGTCACCCGCTCCGGATCGGCGAGCGCCCCAACGTCGCGTCCGGCAAGCGCGCCCAGGGTGACGGGCGTGTAGGGCGGTCGGAATGTCGTTGTGCCCACAGCTGGGATCGGCGCCGAGCGGGTTTCGGCGAGCAGCGCGAGGCCGGGGACGTTGCCGGTCTTGCCCTGATCGGGGCCCATGCCCAGTGTCGTGTAGCGCTTCAGGTGCTCGACCGAGACGTAGCCCTCGCGGGTTGCCAGCTCGATGTCGGCGACGGTGACGTCGTTGTGCAGATCGATGAAGCGTTTGCCCTTGCTGATCGGTGCTACCTTGGACACTGTCCACATCGGCCTGAGCGGCCCTTCGTCGACCGGCTCGGCGGACGGCGCCTTGCGCCTGGACATCTTCTTGGCGCCGGCCTCTGCGGCGGCAGCCTTGCCCGCGGCGGTGCCTTCGGCGAGGCAGGCGTCGAGACCGAAGGCGCCGTTGGCGGCCCCCGCCGAGCATTCCGCCTGCACCGACGCTCCGGGTACGAAGGCGGCGATGCCATCGTCGAAGCGCAGTTTTCCGCCCGATTGCGAGAACAGGTGCACGGCGGGGTTCCAGCCTCCGGAGACGGCGACCACGTCGCAGTCGATGGCCCGGGCCGCGCCGGTCGCGCCGCCGGCCTCGTCCAGGGCCATGACCTCAACGCCGCGCACCCAGCGATGTCCGCGGATCCCGGCGACGGCCGAACCGGCGAACACCTCGATGCTGAGGGCCTCGGCTTCCTCGACCAGCAGGCCCTTGGGGTCGGGCCGCGCATCGGCGACGCCGGCCAACGTCACCCCGGCGTCGGCGAGGTCGAGGGCGGTGCGGTAGGCGTCGTCGTTGTTGGTGAACACGAGCACGCGGCGACCAGGGGCGACGCCGTACCGGTTGACGTAGGTGCGGACGGCGCCAGCCAGCATGACGCCGGGCCGGTCATTGTCGGGAAAGACGACCGGGCGCTCGATGGCGCCGGTGGCCAGCACAACCTGCTTGGCGCGCACCGCCCACAGCCGTTCGCGGGTCGACGATCCGGTCGGCCTTTGCTCGACGGCAGCGACGTAGTTGTGGTCGTAGTAGCCGAACACCGTGGTCCGCGGCAGAAGCCGCACCTCGGGCAACGCCTCCAATTCGCCGACGGCGCCGATCACCCAATCCGCCGCCGGTCCGCCGTCGATGGAATACCCGTCGGCATTGAGCCGCCCGCCGAACCCCGGCTGCTCGTCGGCGAGAATCACCCGCGCGCTCGTGCGCCCGGCGGCCAACGCCGCCGCCAGTCCCGCCGGACCGCCGCCGACCACCAGCACGTCGCAATGCGCGTGCATCTTGTCGTAGGTGTCGGGATCGGGCTCCTCGGGGCACGTTCCCAATCCGGCGGCGCGGCGGATCAGCGGCTCGGCCATGCGCCAGATGGTCGGCGTGGCGAAGAAGGTCTTGTAGTAGAACCCGGCCGGCATCAGCCGCGCGAACAACTGGGTCACCGCGCCGACGTCCAGATCGGCGTTGGGCCAGCAGTTGACACTCTGGGCGACCATGCCGTTCTCCAGCTCGAGCGTCGTCGCCGGGACGTTGGGCAGGGTGGCGGCGCCTTTTCCGAGCTGCACCAGTGCGTTGGGCTCCTCCACGCCGGCGGCGTAGATGCCGCGCGGACGGTGGTACTTGAAGCTGCGCCCGACCAACATGACCCCGGCGCCGAGGAGCGCCGAAGCGAGGGTATCGCCCGGATGGCCCTCGTAACGGTGGCCGTTGAAGGTGAACGAGATGGTCCGCGAGCGGTCGATGGCGTGGCCGCCGGCGGCGAGGCGGTAGGGGCCGCTCATCCGGCGTCCTCCGGCGGCGTCTCACCCATCTTGTAGACGGCGACGATGCGGTTGGTGGTGGTGTCGCGGAGCACGTTGAACCACCGCCGGCAGCCCGAGGAATGGACCCAGCGCTCGCGGTGCAGGCCCTTGGTGTTGGTCTTCATGAACAGGTAGTCGGCCCACGCCGCGTCGTCGAGGGCATTGGGGTCGCCGGGGCGGACGATGTGCGCCTCGCCGCCGTAGCTGAACTCGGTCTCGTCGCGCTCGCCGCACCAGGGGCAGGGGATCAAAAGCACCGCCTGTCTCCCGTCAGTGGGCCACCGCCGCGGCGCCGTGCTCGTCGATCAGCGCGCCGGTGGTGAAGCGTTCGAGGGCGAAGGGTTCGTTGAGGGGATGCGGCCGGTCCTGGGCGATGGTGTGGGCGAACACCCAGCCCGAGCCCGGGGTGGACTTGAAGCCGCCGGTGCCCCAGCCGCCATTGATGTAGAGGCCATCGACGGGGGTGCGCGAGATGATCGGGCTGGCGTCCGGGCAGGTGTCGACGGTGCCGGCCCACTGGCGCAGCATTTTGAGCCGGCTGAAGATGGGGAACAGCTCGATGGCCGCGGCGAGCTGATGCTCGATGATCGGCAGCGAGCCGGCAGCCTTGTAGCCGACGTAGGCGTCGATGCCGGCGCCGATGACCAGCTCGCCCTTGTTCGACTGGCTGACGTAGACGTGGACTTGGTTGGACATCACCACGCAGTGGATGACCGGCTTGATCGGCTCGGAGACCAGCGCCTGCAAAGGGTGGCTGTCGATGGGCAGGCGGATGCCGGCCATCCCGGCGAGCACGCTGGTGTGGGCGGCGACGACGATGCCGACCTTGGGCGCGCGGATGGTGTCGCGGCTGGTCTCGACGCCGGTGACGCGGCCGCCGTCGCGGAGGATTCCGGTGACCTCGCAGTTCTCGATGATGTCGACGCCGCGCCGGTCGGCGGCGCGGGCCAGGCCCCAGGCGACGGCATCGTGCCGCGCCGTGCCGCCGCGGCGCTGCAGGGACGCGCCGATGACGGGATAGCGGGCGTCGGGAGAGGTGTTGAGGATCGGGCAGAAGGCCTTGGTTTCCTCGGCATTGAGGATCTCGGAATCGACGCCATTGAGGCGGATGGCGTTGACCCGGCGGGAATTTTCGCGGAGGTCGTGCAGGTTGTGGGCGAGGTTCAGCACGCCCCGCTGGCTGACCATCATGTTGAAGTTGACGTCCTGCGACAGTCCCTCGAACAGCTGCAGCGACTTCTCGTAGAGATGCGCGCTCTCGTCCCACAAATAGTTGGAGCGGATGATCGTCGTGTTGCGCCCGGTGTTGCCGCCGCCCAGCCAGCCCTTCTCCAGCACGCAGACGTTGGTGATGCCGTGCTCCTTGGCGAGGTAGTAGGCGGTGGCGAGGCCGTGGCCGCCGGCGCCGACGATGATGACGTCGTAGGAGTCTTTGGGTTCCGGGCTGCGCCAGGCGCGGGTCCAGCCCTGATGGCCGGTGAAGGCGCCCCGAACGAGGCCGAGGAAGGAATACGTGCTCATCGTCCGCCGCCCGCTGCGCCGCCTACTCCGTCCGTCGTAGTCCGCCCCGCCGCCGCCGTCAACCCGGCGGGAAAGGGTACCCACGTTGTTCCGCGTATAGAGGCGATCGGGGCCGCGGTCTTTTCCGATTCGGACGCCGGCTGGCCCGATTTGGCCGGAATGTGGCCGCGTGGTGTGGCTCCAACGGTTGGTATCCAAGCGTCCGCGGACGCGATGCGCGTGGTCGCCGACCGGAATGCGGTGCTAGGCCGACATGATTGCGGCGACAATGTTTGGCGGCTTCTGACCCTGGCTGTGTGAAAACGCGAATACGTTTAGGATTCCCGTGCAGTCTTTGCGGGGGATCGGATGAAGCGTTTTGTAGAAGGGGTGGCACGGGACCAAGCGACGCTGTTTCCGGAGTGCCTTGAGGAT
>Ga0209782_1000654_pt1 | contig 15940 bp, 12 predicted proteins | sample WorMetmaBAHAMAS1_FD_187390 | JGI IMG/M metagenome (GOLD analysis project Ga0209782, IMG submission 187390) | Marine gutless worms symbiont microbial communities from Max Planck institute for Marine Microbiology, Germany - Inanidrilus... | ecosystem: Host-associated > Annelida > Digestive system...
CAACGACATTGGAATCACACTTGTGCACAGGGAAGCGTCAGGTGATTCCGGTCCATCTGACACCTTATCACTTATATCAACAGGCTCGGTATAGTCTGGATCTGCAATATTGTCATTCCTACACTCAGTTTCACAATCTGCAACTGCTGCAGAAGACGTGCATCCTGCATTAGTAGGAGTGGCACTGACATCGTTCAGTATCGCATCAACAACATGAATGATTTCTAAAGCAGCATTCAACATCCAAAATTAAAAATTAATCACCGAAAACACTCAAATAAAAATGGTGGCTGTTCATTGGAACCAACCTCATTTATTGGATGCTGTACGTACACTATGCGTCACTCTATTCCAACACAAAACCTAATCCCAGACTTCTCCTGCAGGAGGGATCCATATACCCATCAAACAATGAAAACTTGTCATCAGAGGTGTCACTCTGCCAAACATCTTGAAAGCTTCAGCCATTTTACCACAATTCACTCACATACCTGTGGGTCTAAATACACACACATGCCACGAGTCCACCTGTACACTACTACTGTCCACACCCGCAATAATGCTAGTTATTATTCTTACTCAGCCAGAAAGCTGATATACATTTCGTCATCTTGCAGAGTGTGGAACTGCTATAACGGTATGCATCCAGTGCAGTGCTGTCACTGAGTGCAACGTCAATAGTCTGATTCAATGGAAGATGTAGAAAATATCACATCTTGTGCCAATGTTTGATAGCAGCGTGTTCAAAGTATGACTAAATTGGGTGGGTCACCAATACATTTAGTATATACGTTTGCTTGGTTACGGCTTAACGTCCCCTTTGAGCACACAGTAGGCCATATCAGGGACAACGTCTGGGAATTATTTCTTCACAGTGAAGGATGACCAACAATATATTAACCTCCCACTTAACTGCATTTTGTTCAGCAGCAACACAAAAAGGGAAAGGTTATGGGAGACTCATTAAAGTTAATACGCTAGCACATACGACATGGGAAAAACAATAACCACCATCAGAAAAAATCTAACACAACAAAATCAAACATGCCTAGGCTACTGTAGTAAACATACAGTAACATAAAACAAACAATAAACTAAAGCCAGGTTCGGTCGCCTCTTACGACCTCCAGCCTGTAAATGGCATGGGCCTGTTCTGGAAGGAGGAAATAGGTAAGGAAGCAAATAAGTAAAGAAGCAAGTAAGGAAGTGAACAAGTAAGGCAGCAAGCAAGACGTAAATAATATAAGTAAACTATGTATATAGCGACGAAGTCAACAAATGAATCGTGGCACATAACTGCCCCGGGCCCGTACGGGGCATAGTGTATATAAAAATAACCAAAATATAGCTGGGATATATTATGCTAAAATCCCATGTCTAGAGTATGAAATAAGCAGCTGAGGAAGTCAGCCAAATGTAGACGATTCCAACTTGAAGCCAACTTCCAGTCAGAAGGCCGGTGATAACAATGGGAAGACTATCACACTGAAAACATATACTCATCAGATACTTGCATTACTCAGTAATTGAATATCATAAAAATTGGTGTTTGTCACACAGGAGCTATTGTAATTTAGTTACAGTTACTATTGGTACTGAAATCACATTTGCGACAACTATAAAAAAATTTCCTTAAGCATCATGTAGATAAAATGTTAGCTCCAAAACAAACATTAAGTAAGTGGTTACAAAACAATGAATGTATCAATACAGTTAGTTAGTTAGTTAGTTGGAGTTTAACGTCCCTTTTCAGCACAAATATGGCCATATCAGAGACGAAAGGTCAGGGGTGGAGAGCCATCTTTACCCAGTGAAGGATGGCCAGCGATATATTAACTTCCTGCATGGCCGCCTTTTTGTTCAGCAGCCACCCAATAAGGGAAAGGCACAGGAGGCTCATTTAAATTATTACGCTAGTGCCTACAACCGGGAGTTAGTTAGTTGGAGTTTAACGTCCCTTTTCAGCAAAAATATGGCCATATCAGAGACAAACCTACAACAGGGAAGGGAGACCGAAATATCACACCGCAAGACAAAACTAAATCAAATACAACAAAAGCAAGCATGCACCCTTAACTAATAAATACAGATAACATAGAATAAACACAACAAACTAAAGCCAGGTTTAGTACGCCTCTTACGACATCCGGCCTGGAAACGGAGTGGGAGTATTCTAACAAAACTGGAAGGACTGGATAAGTAAGAAAAGTGTTGGAATAAGAAAGAGAAAAGGTGAAAAGATAAGACAACAGAGTGCGGGGAAGAGAATGAGAAGAGGAGACAACGTCTCCCCTTCCCATCTTGCCACAGGCCCACACGGGGCATGCATCAATACAACCATAATTCAGTTGTTAAAGGTGATATGCAGTGGTACAATCACAAAATTAATGGAAAGTAGTTTCTAGTTGCTTCAGGGTTTGTACAGAAATCTGACTGGTTTTCCAGACTTTTTCAGGACAAAATTACGTCTTTTCCAGACTTTTCAAGGCATTTCTGCATGTTGACGTAAACAAAAACATTACAAAATTAGCTTTAGCTTTTAAATGTTGAAATTTCCTACACAGCAAATAGCAATGGCAATTTGACTTATGGTAATATGTGCAGAAGCTCATTAATGCCATTGCATTCTTCTATATACCGAATGTGACCCAAATTTTTGAACTTTGAACTTATGATTTGTCTCATGAACAACAACAACAACAACCGTTTTACGGTCCTTTATCCGGGACTACCCAGGTCAGCCGGTACCAGAAGAACATTCATCCACTCACCCATCCCCATCATCACCCAAGCCTTATCAATTTCTTCCATCTACTACGATCCATAGCATCCTCTCTGTTCAAATTACGTGCTTGACAGTCTTTTTGCACGACCTCACTCCAAGTCCTCTTTGGTCTACCTCTTGGTCTGGTGCCCTCCACTTCAAACTCCATACATTTCTTCACCCAATCAGTGTCTTCTTTACGCAACACATGCCCAAACCAACGTAACCTGTTTTGCTGTAATACCAACCTTATATCATCTACTCCTAGTCTCTCTCTCAGCTCTTTACTTGGAACTCTATCTTAACGCCACACATCCATCTGACCATTCTCATCTCCGCCTTCTGAAGTACCTCCTCGTTCTCTTTCCTTACCGGCCAAGTCTCACTCCCATGTAACATACTACTTCTCACACAACTGCTATACAGCCTGCCTCTCCTAATCAATGATATATCCCTATTGGTAAGTAGTGGAACCAACTGCCTGAATTTATTCCATCGAATTCGGATTCTGGCCTCCACCGCTGCGTAAGCATCTCCAGCCACACTCAACATGTCACCTAGATAGCAAAACTTATCACTATCTCCCAAGTTTTCACTGGCACCAATATCTACACTTGTACGACCTGTACTGATTGCAGGCTTCAAGCAACTTCTACAAATAAATGACTTCATCACCTTGAACATGCTACCGTTTATACCACTACACTTCTTGTGCACACACTTCTGACATCTGGTACACTGTATTGAATTACTACCAACACCTTTACCGCAGACACCACAAGGCCATCTTGTAGCCTTCTGCACTGGTTTCTGACTTTCTCCACTTATTTAGTTAGTTTTATTCATATTTACTCTCATGCCTATATTCTCCACATTATCCTTCCACTGATTAAGTCTCATGAAATGCAAGAAAATTAACAAATGCAGGGGTAATCACCAGTGTAATAAATAGCTTCATTTTCCAGGTCAGCATCACAGTTTTCAAAGATTTTTTCCAGACTTTTCCGTACCTATGATAATTTTCAAGGCTTTTCAAGACCTTGAAAGTTCCACAATAAATTCCAGAACTTTCCTGACTTTTAGGCTCTGTACAAACCCTGTTGCTTACTGCAAATAAATGCATATGCGTAATAGATTCTGATAAATTACACCATGAAATGCTAAAATGTAGACGTTGAATGATGATGTTATACAGCCTACAAGGCAATTTACAAACTCGTTTGTTTCTTGAATTACACCTGGACTGCGTGAGTACTAACTGCTCTGCGCTAGCCCTGCACTATAAATAGTTTTTTGTACAGGCAGGTACACACGTGGCTATGGGTACACCTGAACAGCTCTAACAACAAGCCCTTCATGATAAATATAACTGTTCCAAACATTTGCCATGTTTGTTGGAAAACTGCATGGAAATGGATGTGGCTGAAGGCATTAGCGAAGAAAATATACAAAAGGAAGACACGGACTAGTATGGCACAAATATATCAATACATGGACATTCTTGTCCATGGAAGAAGCAATCAGAGTAACAAAAGGCAAAAGATAGCAGTCTGATAGAAGACATGTCCGTAATGCAACCAACTGTCGACTTTCTTAGGGAAATTTAACTGTTACTGTTGGAACTCTGTACAGACCACATGAGAAACAAAAACGTGATGGGAGAGACAAACGTGATAACAAAAATTCAAAACTTATGCAGCACAACTCAGTTGATAGTTACAACCAAGTTATGCTGCTAACAATTAATTAAACCTCAGTATTACATAACTTAACTACCATAAACTGCAACAAGCAACAGCATCCAGCTGTAATCAACAAAACGAATTTACCATCTGGATTGACTGCCAAATGTGTGGGCTGCAGATCATTTTTAGCCTTAAGCACAAAAATTTACACATACTATAAATAATACACAGTAGCCCCATGCAAGCATCAGCTAAAGTGCCATACCAATACAACCAAGAGAATATAACCATATCTAACTTACATTAAAAGAATAGTATTCACGGTGACCACTCTCCAGTCAATGTAAAATTCCCCGACATTTCTCTGACTTTTTGCTGCACTTACCCACCCCTAACACCAAACCATGTTTTCACCTTTCACACCAGATACACTGACATTATTGTAAGTGCTCACTGTACAAATACATCCACAATGATTAAGTAAGTTGATTATCAGCTTTGTTTACTATACAGTATTCCATCAACTAACACTGGTTTGTACATTAAAACCAAATCTTTCCCTGACAACATTTTTCCCTGACATTCCCCTGACAATTCCCTGACCAATTTCCTGATCAGATGGGAAGGGAACGGATGGAATGAAACATAAGCGAACTTGTCTAAGGGGAGTGTGTGTGCCTAGTTTGAAAAGGATCGGAAAAGAACTGTGGGCGTGAGAGTGTTTGCACGGACAGACAGACAGAGGGACACACGGACGCTGATCATTCCCATAGTCCCCCTCAAACAGAGTTTGGTGGGGACAATAAAAAAAACATTATGCTGTCTTACCACTGAATGCAAAATAGAGCTGGCAGTCTCTGAGGAAGAGTAGTCAACAAGTTTTCTATTGGCCTTTAGTGATGTTTCAATATTAAACTGTGAACTACCAACTTCATGAGAAGCAACTTCATTTTGTCGTTCTTCTACACCGTTCACTCCAGAAATAGTCACTGACTCAAAGTCACGATTAATATCACTTATTAAGCCATCCAGGTTTGAGTAGTTTGACGGAGTAATAACAAACATTCTATGTTGATAACTGCATAGATGTCTGCGCAGACTGCTATAATGAGTTTCACAACACTCACAGTATGGCAATGCCTTTCTGGTAGTCTTGCTCGGAAACCTAGTGAAAATTCCTGATGTAATGTTACCACTGAGGTCAATACAGGTTGCATGCTCAAGCTGCACAAAACATGGCTTAAAGAGACTGTTCTCATCTTCAAATTTTACAAATGGAGTAACAGTGTCTGACTCTAATGGCTCATCAACAGTATCGCAAATATCAGACTGAGCATGCTGCACTGTACCAAATTCAACAAATGGAACAAAAGTGGCTGTCTCTAAGACCTCACTATCTTCAATAGATTGAACACGTTGCACTGACTCATGCTCAACACATGAAGCATCAGTGTCTGTATCTATTTTTTTGTTGTACTTTTGTGACTGAACATGATCCACACCTTCACTTTCAACAGGATGGCTCACAGCGTTCTTAGAAGGCTGCCTCCAATACATTTTTCCACCACTGTCTGGGCCATAATCATACCGAATTTCATCTCCAATAGAAATGTGACGCAATGCAAACAAACAAAGTGAAACTCTGTTTGCCACAATTTTCTTCATTACGGCATTTGGTTTTCTGCATTCATCATTGCACAGTCTTCCTAATCCCTTACTATGAGTGGCATCAATGCTGCAAATCAAAAACAAATTACAAACTAGACAGCATGCACTAACTTTCCACCGACATAGTGGTCACATTTTAGTCATTTACTGATGGACAGTATGGGCATGGCCCATTCGTTTGTTTACATTGCATAATGACTAAGCAAAATACCACATTTTGTGCAGGTGTGTAGGGAGAGGGGTATGACCACCAAATTTGAACTCGGCTGAGATTTTGTACTATGCACCTACCACCCAAATTTTCATTATCCTATGTTTACACGCTTCAGAAGTTATCATGTTAACAAACAAACCCACAAACAGATTTCTCTGAAAACATCCATCTCGCTTCGCTATGCTAAGCCAGTGGAGAACTGGATAGCTGCAGTTGATGATGGGCAACTGCATGTGGCTGGCAGCTATTGGTTTAGAAGTAGGCTGCTCACCATAATGCAATCTAGAACTCAGTCTGCTTTGCTGATGAGGTCATTGAGGCGGTAGGTCATTCCAGCTAAAACGCTTTTGTAATGTTTTGTAATCGATCTAATTTTTGAAATCCCTCGGGATCATATGCTACCGAGGGTAAAAAAAATAAAAATAATAATAATAATAATAATAATAATACCTGGACAATTTCTAACAACACACCGTAACAGGGGTAACAGGGCACAAAGCTCTTACAAGGGCGCACGCCCGGTTAATCTGATGGACGAAGAGAGCGCCGGGTAGCCTCCGACACTCAGACCAAGCAACTGACTTGGGCTGTGAGTCCGCCGTTAGGCTGCTACCATCTCACAATCACCATCGCCAATTCGCCATGTATTATTACTCAGCCCGAAGGCTGATACTCATTTTACCATCCCACAGAGGGTAGAAGGCTGAGTCGACCTAGGCACTGCAGGAAAGGTGCAGCAGCCCGTGCCCAAAACTGCGTATCACAATGGCTGTCGCGGTACACACCAATGCCGGCAGCGTGGTTCGAACCTGGGTTCTAGCACGCCGTAGCTAGGTGCCAGTGCTAGGCCACTGTGCCCTGCGTAGGCAAATAAGTGTGAATGACTTGCCCAAGGTCACTTTTCAACAGCACAAACGAACCGGCCAAGGCTCAAACCTGAGACCACTGAGTCACAGGCCCGACGCCCTAACCACTAGGCTACCGAGACACTGCTTAATCACAGAATTTTGATAAAAGGCCACATGACTGCTGCCAATTTTTTGCGCCGATACCAATATTGACCCGTGAGGCCGTATGCGTCACCGTGCCAAATTTTGACCAGATCGGTTATGTCATAGAGGAGATATCAAAATTTATCAACTTTACCGTGCAACACTATGCTAGCACGGCTTCTGCAAGGTGGTCTTTATCACTGTGCAAAATTTGGTTAGAATCGGTGCCGTGATTTCTGTAATATTGAAGTTGTAACACTGTACACGTTTGGGCTTGAAATTCCCTATTCATGCCCCAGAATTGGAGTTTTTGACCACCTGAATAGGGAGTTATCTCATCTCTGCCGTATGCGACACCCCCTTGCTCAGAAACACGTTATATGACGTGTACATCGTTGATGGCTGAATGATCTCTGTGTAGCTGCACACTGAGCAGCAGGCAATCCCAATGCTTTACAGTGGGCGGGAAATCCCCAAAAGTGACCCTTTCTGTGGAGGGAAGACCTAGCCCCCATCTAATAAACGGTTCCTTGTGCCCTCACAGGTCAACATGCCCATCAGCATCTTAATCGGTTCAGCTGTTTCCGTTTTTGTAGGATTCACAGTCAATTCCAAAAGACACACACATGCACATGGACTGACAGACAGACAAACAGAAAGTCCCTGCCACAGCAGGTGTAACAATAAGCCACATCTTTTGCTTTGCATAGCGATGCGGCAAATAATGATAATATCTGAACTCACCACATTGTCTTTTCATTATGCTTGAAGTAGAACATAAAACAGCCTGAATTCTGTTTGTCATACACCTTTTCTCTAGTCATCGCTTCATCATAGTCGATAAACTCTCCTCTGTATTCGGCAATAAAATCACCTTTTCTGAACTCCTTTTCTGCTACTACACCATAACCTGAAAACAGTCCACAACCAAAAGATGTTACTATCATCTGCATAATATTCTGACATGCAATCTTTACTACACTGAAAAAGCAATTCCTTTACTAATAGAAAATAAAACTGCACACTCAGTTATGTGACAATGTCCAGAATATTGGGAAAGGCAGTTCCATAATGCCAAGTTACCATTCTGAGTTATTACTTAACCAAAGGCAACAGAAGTGGTGGTGGCAACAACCGAAAATCTGGAAAATATGCAAATTTCAACAAGATCACTGGCATCACAGAACTAGAGTACCTAGGCTTCCTTCCTTTCCTTATGGGTGGCTGGGCTGTCTGCAGTCTTTCAACTGCATTCAGCCACAGCCAGCGCTGAGGCCTGCATTGAAGGCTGGCCCAATGCGCAAGAGTACCTAGGCTATTGTGCAGCACTGTCAGCATGACCCGTGTTTAAACATAGGTGTTTTGACAAACTGCGATATGTGACAGAGAGACAACAGACGGAGAGACACAGGGCAGCATCAGATACCACACAAGCAGCGATGTGCAGTAAAAACAAAAAATAAATGTAAGATAAAATGTATCAAATAACTAGAAGTCTTGCCATCGAGAAAATGCCTCCACCTGCATAGCAATTACACTGCTACTTAGTTGTTGCCCTATGTTGGTACAAAAAATTAACTGCGCTAACAAATTAACTGTGCTAACAAAAATGAATCACAAGCAAGCTACGGTTTAATCCTTGTTAAGTCTAAAGTCATAAAGGGTAATGGTGGGAATGTAAGTAAGTGCATTTGTATAGCGCAAAAAATCAAATTAACAAATGTCATCTCTGCCGGGTGGCAGGTAACACTGTGTGATCCCATATGGCATGTGAGTTCCTGTAGCGGTGAGGCTAGTTACGAACTGCTATACATTACTCTAACTTCACCATTACCTTTCATAGTTGCAAAAATACACTATGCAGTACATTGAACAAAAATACCTGACCTATGTAATCATCAAGAAAAACTTTTTTCAGGCCAACTTCAACAGAAGTTTCGATAGCTTCGCAAGCAACATCAGTTGGCGACTTTCGCCTTGACGGCTTTTCTGAACACATTTAAATATCAAACCTTTTTAAACAAAGATATGAGAGTGCAATGTGAATTCTACAAATCAGTGAACTAACCAATATCAGTTACAACTGCAGTGTACAATTTAATACCATTAAAAGAGTAATGCAATTTGCAATCAGTTATACATTACATCCAGAATTAATTTTGTATCTTGCTTCAGGTGGACTTGCTGAGTGTGCTGGTCAACAGCTACCCTGGTAAGTTGGTAACAGTTTAATATCAAGTACAACAAGGCATTCAGACAACAAACTCCGCCCCGTTGCTGAAGTATGCCACACGGCCCATTACGACCTAACTTGATGTCATCCACAAAACCGGAAGTACATAAAATATTGCAATGCCGCCAGAGGAGGATTGAGCCACAGCCACGTGGCACATGCGGAAAAAATTGGCGAAGATCGGACTACCGGTTCCAGAGATATGCTCATGGAGACACACACACAGTCACACATAGCACCACTGTCATGGACCCCACGATATTTCGCTGCACCAGTGGTCATCACCTAAGGGTGTTAACGACTCGCAAGACTCAACTCGAGACATGAATTTATTTCTCAATCCTGGAAAATCAATTTCTAGAATTCAGAGAATTAGAGAGCCTGTAAAAACTCAGCGTGTTCAACCGGGACATTTGCATTAGGCCTACGGAAATGGACTACCGGTAGGTAGTTAAATCTGCACCACGGTCTGAAGACAGCAATGGAAATAACTGAGTTAGTGGTGTCAAACAGCACTCACTGACATTATTATTATTATTATTATAGAAAGAAAAGATTTAGGTGGCGTAATGTCAAATGACTGCAAGGACACCGTACAAAAGCTAAAAACAGTAACAGAACGCGAGTGCGACGCAGGTGGGAAACAGCATCTGTCAGATGCGGTCGTAGGCAGAGCTGCCGAGATCAGGAAAGCTTCGAACGAACAGTTCCGCCTTTAACTGACGTCTGAAGGACGCCAGTGAAGATGATGATGTAAGAGATCTCGACAAGCTGTTCCATGTCCGCGCCGCTGCCACGGGGAAAGCGCGGTCGCCGACGGTGGAAAGGCGTGTCAATGGGACAACGAGCGTCGACGTAGACGACGAACGCAGACGTTGACGGGCCGCCAGGTCAGACACACGTAGCAGATCACGGGATAAGTACGACGGAGCAAGGCCGTTCAGGCAGCGAAAAACAAGTACTGAAAGCTTGAACTCGATCCGCTGCTTGATTCTCAGCCAATGCAGCTCCTGTAGAAGTGATGTAATGTGGTCGTACTTACTCCGCGATAAAACAAGTCGTGACATGGACACACGCAGGCGACAGTGGCAACTGGCAACAAAAATCAAACAGATAAAAAAGTCTGGAGCATTCTCAGTGACACCGTCGACCACCTGCTATAGAAGCTTGATGGTCGACCACCAAAGATATGTCGAGCGTGATCATCAGTGTCAGTGACAATGCTACTCCAGCATGTTGGAGAGAAATCCAGCAAGTATGACGGACGGTGTCACAACGTTACACAATGTTACACCGACATCTACTGCAGGGCGTAAGTGACATACAGGAAAAATACAGGACAAAACTTAAGAATTTATAGGACATTTACAGGACAAACTAGAAAGCGGGGCAAAGCCCTACCTGATGGCCGCCCAGCCAAATATAGGTGGCGCCGTCTGTCGAATGATGTTGAAACGCGAAAACCGTTCAAATTTGCTGGGGTGCTGCAAGGTGGTCAATCGATGTTAGCCGTTATTCGGCCGAAGTTCAGTATATTGTGCGGACATACAGAATTTTTGGGCCACCCTATAACCAAAAATGTTCATCATCGATCACGAGCTGGTTCAGCTCTACAATATTACATACTTAAGTTGTCGCCGACCCGCAGAAAATTTTTCACAATTTGACGAAAAATGCAAAATTTCATAATTTTTTTGCTGGGGTGCCCCAAACCCGCCAACAGATCTCAGCCGTTAGTGGGCCGAAGTTCACCATATTTTGTGGACATGTGGAGGACATATTGCTGTTTAACAAGTTTTTTTCCGATTGTCGATATATACCTTAGTTGCGAAGATCTAGCCGCACAATGTTGTGCAATGGTCCGAAATCGGCGATTTTTGGCGATTTTTTGCGTCCTGTATTTCCAGCGAGCCGCGTGAAGCACATTTCAGTATTTTATTCTAAATTCGCACTAAGGCCACACCATGTGTGGAAGTATGGTAGACATCCAATCTGCGACCGCTGAGAATGGGCGAGGAAAAAAAAGATAGATAGATAGAATAAACCACAGCGTGAAAACAGTATGTCCGCATCTGCTACGCAGGGCGGCCATAATTATCGACAATCATCTGCGTCTCATATAGTCCAAAAACCACAAAGTAACTTTAAATCAATTCCTTTAAATCAATAATATCAGACACTGCAGTGAAAGATGCCACCCGACCCCCGACATCGACAAGCAATTACTTACTTTTCACTGGAAAACAATCCATATCCAGCACGCAGTCAGTCACTGTAGATAAATGTGCAAAATAGCTGACTGAATTGATAGAGGTATATTCTGTAGATGAGTATCAGTACTAACCCAAACCACAACACACACACACACACACACACACAAGCAGTTCTGAATTTCTGATTACTATCTGCATTATTTTGCTAGCATGCTTCTTGCACAGCTGTTACTGCACGAAAACCACTGCAAGCAACACTCTTAACAGTATGATTGCTAAACTTCTATGACTGCATTATTGTCAATGATACTTAATAATTTTCATTCAGAAATAAATTTCTATTGTAATTCCAAATTCAGTTTTCCCAAATTATTTTCTGTTTCGGTTCAATTTTCGTTTTCAAAATAATACCTAATTTTAATTCTAAATTCAGTGAATGAAAATCATTATTTTCAGTTGAAATTCCAATTTCCTTTACAGATTATAACACTGCACACAACCATTTTACAGCCATTAATTTTGTCTGGGACTACCCAGGTGAGCCGGTACCAGAAGAAACATTCACCCACTCACACCATTCCTACTCATCAACCATCCTTTATCAACTTCCATCTACACGAATCCATGAAAGACCACGAACACGAACGATAGCATCCTCACTGCTCAATTTACATACTTGACAGTGTTTTCGCACAACTTCTAACCTGGTGCACTTTGGCCTACCTCTTGGCCTGGAGCCCTCTGCTTCGTACTTCACACATTTCTTCACCCATCCTTCTCCGCCTTTCGCGAACTGCCATCTCATTACCGCGCGACGCTATGCTAGCACGGTATATGTTGTCGTCGTGTCTGTCTGTCCGTCTGCCACAAGTGGGAGTTCTATCAAAACGGCTATACGTAGGATCACGCGAACAACGCCGTACTCTACAGGGACTTTAGTTTTCTGTTGCCAAAGATCTCGGCGAAATTCGAATGGCGTCACCCACAACGGTGGCCCAAATGCAGGTGGGGTAGGTTAAAATCGGCAATTTTCGATATATAACTCGCTATATCTCGAAAACAGTGCAAGATAGACGCATAGTTTCTATTAAAGGTGAATAGGAAGTCGTATGCGCTCTATCGCATGGCGACATTGCTGATGACCTTGAGTGACCCTAAGCTCCCCAAACCACCCCATTTCGTACATTTTCTATCGCCTTTCATATCTTTGTAACTGGTGGAGCTAGAGACTTCACATTTGGTACAGAGGTTGTCCGTAGCAAGTTCCAGCCAAGGGATGTCAACCACCCCTAAAAGGGGCGTGGTAAGGGTCAGGTGATCCATTTAATGTTTGGGGTCCCCAATCATATCTATGGAACGGCTGAAGCTAGAGTTGTCAAATTTTGTACGCATGTAGTTCATATCAAGTGTCGCTCTGGGAAGCACAACTCACCCCTGAAAGGGGCGTGGCCAGGGCCATGTGACCAATTTTAAAATTTTAGCCCCCTAAAATATCTCTGGAATGGCTAAGGCTAAAGACTTCAAATTTTGTAAACTTGTTGGACATGAGACGTACTAGCCTCACGATGACAGACTAACCCCTAAATGGGTGTGGTCATGGTCACGTGACCTCTAGTAAATAAGTGTTAATATCTCCGAAACCGTGCAAGATAGCGACACAGATACAATGGAAGACTGATAGGAAAGCATATGTGGCCTATCGAATGACACCTAAACCAATGACCTTCAGTAAACCTTTGTAGCCCCCGTTATCGAGATATACAACGCACGCTAACTACGATACATCTACACATGAAGCCGAAAGCATCTTTGATCTCCAATTTGATCTGTCGTATCGAAACTGAAGGACTTTTCAAGGTTACAGGCAGTCACGTACACTGTAAAAGTGGTAATATCTCAGAAATTGTGCAAGACAGACACGTTGTAAATAGGGATGACTAATAGAAAATGGCATATAGCCTATCAAGTTGCACCATTTTATTGATGACCTTGAACGACCTTGAGGTCATTCACCTATTGCAAGCTTTTTCAACTGCGATTCGTAGAACATTTTTGCAGCATCTGACAAGATATCAACTGACTGCGCGTCGCGCAGTCCATCTGCGGTAGCTGAGCTTATTGTTTTCTTTCCTTACAGGCCAGGTCTCACTTCAATGTAGCATACTACTTTGTACACAGCTCCTGTACAGCTTCCGTCTCCTAATTAATGACATATTGTTATTGGTAAGTAATGGTACCAACCCTAACCATAAGCCTAACCCATATTAACTCTAACCCTAATGACCCTGGTTATGGGTTAAATGCACAGGTGCAGGGATGCGGGGTGGTAGCGGGTAAATTTCAAGGCAAACATGCAGAGTTAACAATTACTGTTCATAATGCTAAACTTAACCACAACAGTAGACTAGTCACTAGCCAAACTGACCCTGACCTTACTAACTAGTTTTAGACGAACATCGGATATCGGTGAGTATTCACTCACCAACTTGCCGTATCGGTGAATATGATATATCGGTTTGTGAGTTTTGAGCGATAACAGATACAACCGCCATTTGTAGAGCAATAATAAACAGCAACCGGGTCCGACCTACCATGCCAAACGGCATCCAGATCCGATCCGCCATTTTTCCACAGTCCACTGGACAGACAGACAGACAGACAAGACATAAATATTAGACAAGGAGCTTTTTTGGGGGACGGGGGGAATATCGGTATCAGGCTGCCGACAAACCGCAGGGGGTCTCACTAAAAGCCGACCGCACGACCACACAACGACCGCACAGTCTGGACCACTACGGACTACGATAATTACGATTTGGGTCCGCTATTCCGGGGGTCCGCTATTCCACGAGTCCGCTATAATAGCCGTCTAATAGTCTGCTAACCCTCACCCTAACCCTAACCCAAACCGTAAAACTAGCACCCTATATCTAACCCTAACCCTAATCGCAACACTAACCCTAACCATAACACTAACCCTACTCAGCCTACTAATCTAGTGGACTCCCGGAATAGCGGTCCCCGTAATAGTGGGCCGTACCCATAATTACGACCGCTGAGCGCTAATTAGCTCTGGATAACAGTTTGCAACGACACTATTAAGACCGCACAGCCCGACCGAACAGACAGCGGGCTGTTGATAAAAAGCGTAAAACATAAACCGTAAAACCTGCCATGGGTAAAAAGCGTTAAAATTTAGCGTAACTTTTAAGCATAAACTGGGTAAAAAGCGTAAGCTTTTCAGCGTAAAATGACGCCGGGCAGCGTCGACGTGGTAGGTAGACTGTGCGGTCGTGCCTCGCTAGTAATCAGGTCTATGGGTATATGGGGTACCGGGTATGTGTGCGGTCGTAATTAGCGAGGTGTGTGCAGACGACGCGTGCAGTCGTCGTCCAGACTGTGCGGTCGCTGTGCCGTCGGTTTTTAGTGAGACCGCCGCACGGTCCACCACCAGACTGCAGTCGGTTTTTAGCGTGACCGGTCGGTGTGTTTAAACACACTACGGGTGGATTTCGACAGTGGGGTAGTAGATTTCGTAAATTTACACATACAACGGGTAGACTTGGAGTTTCAAGCAGTGGATTTCGCGTATTTCGATAATAAGGCAGACGGCCGCAGACCGCGACAGCCGAATTTTAGACCGCAGCGGACTTACTTCATTGACTTCTGTAGGAATACGATCCGACTTATGGCTGCAAACTAAGGCTAAAAACTTCCAAGAACGACAAACTTTTACAATTTAACTTCTACTTTTTAATTACTTCGGTTTATTCATTATTATCACATTCTCAGCAGATTTCACGACCGATAACAACAACAACAACAACCGCCATTACTACACAAATCCCAGCAGCCACCGCGCCCGTGTGTATCGACACGGACAAAAGTTGCGAGAAATTGGATTTGAAAAGAACCGACACACACCAAGTGTATGCGGTGCGCTGCAAGCCTGACATCCACGACACTGTGCTAACTCACGACACTGTGCTGATTTTCAATTTAGGAGTTATTTGTGGTACCAGAACACGACTTTCGGACTCAGGCAAACCCATGCCGTCGTGGGTTTTCAGTGTGTCATGGGTACGTGAGTCTTCTGCGTATGTGTGACATGGCTTCGCGGGTCCCGTACGCACACACACACACACACACACACACACACACGGTGTCAGAA
>Ga0209782_1000655_pt1 | contig 15936 bp, 5 predicted proteins | sample WorMetmaBAHAMAS1_FD_187390 | JGI IMG/M metagenome (GOLD analysis project Ga0209782, IMG submission 187390) | Marine gutless worms symbiont microbial communities from Max Planck institute for Marine Microbiology, Germany - Inanidrilus... | ecosystem: Host-associated > Annelida > Digestive system >...
TGGTGCAACGCGTTTATACTAATCTCCACTTAAGTCCGAGTTAATTGGAGATTTAAGGGCTACTTAAGTTAAGTATGGATGGTGCAACGGGCCCTATGTCTGTTAATTGCTGTGGTGGGTTTGGTGAACGACTTTATTGTGAGTGGGGAATGGGGATTTGACATATTTGTTTGAGATATGGACTAGATAGCTTTTTTAAAGCTAATTCCTGGTGCAACCCGACCTAAATAGTGGAACAGGCAGGTTCAGGTTCTACCCATTGCCAAGAATGAATAGTTGGTTACCGGCAATTAGTAGTGGCCGGTGGGTCAGTATTTTGAGTTGTTATCAGTCAGTGTTTGGTATTCAAGGCCACTACGTGCAGGATAGTAGCACTGAGTCTGGTACTGGAGTGCAACGTCCTTAATTGACAGTTGGCGATGGTACATTTCGCTTGCCAGATAACTCAGAAATCGGAACACCAATGTTGACAGCTCTGAACGTGATGGTACTCTATGCGTTCAGCCAATGTTCCAACTTCCGTGGTACCACGCACTCAGCAGTTACTGCGACAGAACTTTTGCAGCAGTTGAGTCTCGATCGTTTGTGGAACTCACTTCCGGTCCAGCTGCGTGATCCATACATCACCTATTGATTGTTCTTCAGACGATGGCTGAAGGGACACCATTTTCTCGATGCATGATCACGGCACATGTGACCTCCAATATATGGTGCTTTAGTAAAACATTTACTTACACAGCTTGAAGTAGACACGTTGGCAATTGGCAGCTAACGAAACAACAACGGAAACGGATACAAAACGTACATATGGAAACGGTAGCCCTGTTGCACAGCAACGGCAATCCCGCAATACGTACGGCTAAGCAACGTAGCGATGGAAACTACCCATTACTTGATCAGTTTTTGTTTACTTATTTATCAAACACTATCGACCTTCACTCTAAAAATGGCGGCACAGGCGGAAAGCAGCGTGACGAGTTGTGATGACTTTGCCGTGTTTCAGGTTTACATAACAAACTTGCTTTTGGTTTGTAACATATGAATGGGGACACATGTCGATCACTGGCTCCAAAGGGACAGAGATAACAAATCCTGCCTGAATACCGCAGACCACCGCATATATGTTGTGTATTATTTTAAAAACCTCAATCATATCACCTCGTAATCATCTATATTCTAGAGTAGGAACATTTAAGTGAAATAATCTATCCCTGTATGATTTATTCTTTAGTTTAATAACGAGTTTAGTTGCCCTTTTCTGAACTTTTTCTATCTCTGTAATATCGCCTTGTTTAAACGGGCACCAGACTGAATTTGCAAATTCCAGATGAGTACGGACCGTAGATTTGTAAAGTAACATAAAAGTGGTCTCATCCATATAAATGATGATGCCTAATACATTTTAGGCTTTTTTCTGAGATATGATTCCTAAATGTGAGATTACTATCATAATCGCAGTGTCTTCTCATGACCGTCGTGAGCGACGGGCATCTGTAGGCTATTCTCACGATGACCAATCAGACCTAATATAACGAGTCACATATTCAGTCAGACTTATTCATTACGGCTGTTTTGCCAGCAGTTTATCGTTTGGCGTGATAGCACAATTGGGAGAGTATCCATCTTGTGTAATGTATTATTAAGGGTTTCAAATCCCGGTAGTATCAAGTATTTTTTTTATTTTAAAATTCTTACGTGTTTGTGGTCGACTTAATAATTCAGTATGTTTTATTTCATTTTTTGCTTCATTCACACATTCAGACAAACATTTCATCTAAGTATTTCATTCCACAAATGGCGCCATGTTCTTATTGAATGTTTTAAATTCGTCTTCTGGTGTTTACAATAACAGATCAGCATAAACACCGTAATGGACCGACAAGCCTACGTCCATTCATCCAAAACCAGTAAATATGTAGGCTCATCGGTCCGTTCAGGTTTTAATGCTGATCTATTATTGTAGTTTGAAGGTTTGAAGAAGAAATATAAAATAAAATACTATGGCGTAGATCAGGTGCGCATTGTACAGCTAAACTAACATTTTCCCACAAATTTCTCATTAAAGTTTGGGGTGCGTATTGTAGAAGTGTGCGTATTGTAATCGGATTTTTACGGTAATTTTGCATTTGTTTATATTTAATGAAACTTGCCATCTGTATTACAAGCAGTTACTGGCCAGTATTCATTAGTCCTCTGATGAAGTTATCATAGCTGATAAGCATTTGCTTTTGGTTATTTGCTTCCATGGTCATGTAAACGTTAACACGATAGGCACATCCCTAGTCTGTGGTGATTTCTAGCCTAAAAAGCTGCATAGGATTTTGTCTGTGGTAATTTATGTTTTAGTAACAAGCAATGATTTGCTATTGCTAGTTATACCCACTGTGAATTACATTTGAATCTGTCAAAATGTTGATGTGCAGTGTATCATTGTTGCTTAGGATGTATTAAAGCGATTAAGGCTTATCGACGATCGAGTGATTAATGCACTCAACAGCAGTCTTCCTACCGAGTCTTTCAAGGAGAAGAAGAATTCTGAAGAGCAATGCAAAGAATTCTGTGATCAGGTTTGTCTTGTGACATTCTGTCATTCTATAGCATTTTTATTTTAGCTACGTGTTTTACATACATTGGCTGGGAAGAGCTTCCCTATTTTGTGTAAAGTGGGACCTCAATAAATCAGCTACTTGTTTGTTCTTAAATAGTTATGGTAATTCATATGCATTTTCACTTACAGTTCTGACTTTTAAAAAAATTTTGATGCATTTGCTAGAATAAGGTGATTATGGATACATATTTATGGCTGCCACCTTTCTATAAATTTACCAAACATTCACCGTGCACGTATATGCCAATAACTGACAGCTATCAGTCTGTGTAGCAATGTGGTTTCAATATCGCAACACTTGTTGCCTGCAGTGCGATTTGGATGATTTCACATTAGCACTAGCAGATAGATATACTTGTTATTCTTGGCTCATTTTTCAGTGACTGTATTATCTTTTATGGGGATTTTTATTCTAGCTTATGTCGCATTGCTCTTTATATTAGTGTATTGTAGTAACTATAAGCATACATGTACGTATGTGATAGTTTTTGCCTTTAACAGATATATGTTATGTGTGTGCCATATGTGCCATATGGCAAGCATTCTCTTGTTTTGATTAACAAAAACAGATCAGCGAAGAAAAATGATTTTTTTTGTAGCTGATGCGGGCTCACAATGATCGAAGTCGAATGATCAAACGATGCATAACGGAAGTGTCTGAGATCGTTAATTCTCTTAGAGAACAGCGCGAAACTGGTGATAACGATGCGGCCTTAACTATGAAGCTGCGAAGTGAACGGAACAAGGTTATTTGGAGCTGCTAATCGTCAGTGAATGATTTACAATAAATATGTTTTTAAATATACCTACAACAACAACATGTACGGTACTTAATGACCTGTTTTTCAGGACAACCCATGTAAGCTGGTTCCAGTAAGGTACTGGGTAAACCATTTTGGGTTTCAATGAAGCAAGAGTTGACTGGGTTGCAGTGTCATCATCTGGAACATAGCAGATGGTTTGCAGTTTGCTCCAGACAGATAACCGCATCAGCACCTCATGACTTGTTTTACAAATAAAATGTCGTGATAATTCATACATTTAGCAAAAATTCTGCTTCAAAATGTTTAGTTAGAAAACGAAACTAAAGCAGTGGATGTAGTATTAAAGAGTTTTATGCTTCGATAACTGGTACGGCGCTTATTTGGCCTGATTTATATTATGTATGTTAGATATTCTTTTTTCAAAAAGCAGCAGTCAAATATATTTTTTTTGCCCAATAATTTAATTAGTAATTTTATTTGTCGTGTATTTTGATTGTATGGCCGTGAATAGCAATTGCTGTGATACTGTTGGTTGGGTGGCAGGAAGGGTATCTGGTCTGCAGAAAATTGAGTGGTGGGGTGCTGGTCTAACTATCTGTCTGGAGCAAAGTGCACATGATTTGCATATGGTCCAGCTGGTGCCAATGGCACCCCATCATGTTTTGCTTCATTAAAACCCAGAATGGTTTTGCCTTACACAGGTTGTTGTGGAAAAAGAGGCCATTAACTGGATGTAGCAGTAGTAGTAAGTAGTATGAAGGTTTTGGTAACAGAATTTAAACTTAAGGTCCGGTTTTTCCACAGCAAATTAATCTCCCGTTAATTTAATCCCGCATTAAATCCGGCAGATAATGATCAATTTACTCAGATGTCGTTTTTCCACCGGCAGTTCGTCAATTAAATCGTCTTAAATTGATCATTATCTGCCGGATAAAAATAACGGGAGATTAATTTGCTGTGGAAAAAGCGGACCTAAGTGTTATTTATTGTTGTGAGTAATTATCGTGAAGAAGAAAGAAAAGCCAGATTGAAAGTTAAGTTTCGATGAGAATAAACATGAAATTCAGAAGTACAGCTAATGCACTGAATATGAACTTAAATAATGTATATGAAGTAGGATATATGTATTTAGCATCTAATTTGATGTAGAATATTCATTCTGCTTTTCAGTGATTAATCAGTGCTTGGTGCTGAAAGTCTTATATACTTTTAAAAGCAAAACTACGAGGCATGCTCTCGCGGTTACTTTCGTTGTTAATAATTTCAGCTACGCATGATGCAAGCAGAACTCAATGTTGAAGAAATTGTCCGAGATAGAAGTTTAAAGGTAAAGTGGAACTGATGTTTTGATTAGGTTAAACATTTATTTTGTTGTCTATTACAAATTGTGTCTCTGCAATGACCTGTAAGTCTTCAGTCTGTGGTATGCATTGATGTATTATTCAAAAATTGAGTGTGTTAATGTGTGTTTGTATATAAACATTAGGATAGTTAAATAATCATAGACAAGAGGCTCTGCTATGGTAGAGGGACCGCATGACAGGTTGTCAGTAGAAATTCTGTAACTACAAAACATCCCATTTAAAAACTAGTGTCCCGGGCCTATCGTGTGGCATTATTTGCAGACAGACGGACGGACAGACAGACAGACAGACACACGACGACGGCATGTACCACGCTTAGCATAGCGTCGCACGGTAAAAATCGACCATAGACATGTGACAGACAGACACACAGACACACGATGATGGCATATACCGCGCTTAGCATAGCTGTTGCGTGGTAAAAAATCATTATTTATTAAATTTTTTTTGTCAGTTTTCGTTTCAACTTTTTTTTGTTTTTCATCATTCAGCTATGTGCATTCGATAAGCAGTTTTTTTGCGAACAGTCGTGTTCGACGAGATAACATTTTTTTGAGAGTTTATTTATATCTGACTAACAGCACAATTAAATCAACAATATATGACTACGGTATACTGACTTTTAATTTGGTCCCATAACAGTCATCCATAGTTCCTTGGTCCAGTTTGATTCTAGCACTTATGAATGTTTTGCACCGAACAGAATCTCGAGGTAGCAGCAGACTGAAGGGTGAAATTTTAAAACACTAATGATGCAACTACGCACATCACCAGAACCCGTACATTCACAGCTGGAAAGTTTACGCTATCCTTGTTATTTACGCTGGTTTTCATGCATATTCATTAGAGGCTTGCATGCTTTTCATTGGATGGACATTCTCCAAATGACTGTCCCACACTGCTGTTCCTTTAGCCGTGTCCTGCCACACTGCACGTCTGCTGCTAAGAACCTGCACCAATGATAATGCCCCCCCACTGCCTGTGCCCTGTGGAGTCTTATCTATCCCAATGTTGACTAGTTATATAGTGACTGGTGAGTGTGCTCGCCTCAAATCTGATGCAGTTTAAATAATCCAGTTGTCGGTTGTCCGATCTAGACAGTACACCGTACACATTACACGTAGCTGCAAACCACAGACATGGAGAATTCTGCACTCCAGCAGATCAAGCAAGCTGACCAGTGAGACCGCATATTAGATGCTAGCCCAGTTCCCACAGTTTGCCTGTCATTTTAGCCCCCCACACCACTGGCCACATGTCTATCATAGCCATCTCTGCAGATACCTAGTGGGCCCTATGTGGTCCCCATCTCCCAGCCCCAGTTTCCTTCAACACTGAGCAGGCCTCTGTTCTGCAGTGCAATCTGTAACTTGTTGGTGGTTGGTTTGCAGGCATTTTACGAGCGTTGCAGGCTTGTTTATTTGCCGCGAGACTTTCACATGTCCTGACGACAACTGACGTCTCATGCTGTCTGTTGTACCATTGCCATTATACGTGCATGTCTATGTGTACTGTTTGCCACGGAGAACTTACTGATTAGCAATTATTGGTTGCATGCGTAGGATATTTAATGCGTGACAGTTTTTGTTTGTTTGCAAATGAGTGTATGTGTGATTTTTGAAACTGAAATGTCATCTGTCTTTGATTTACTCAACTGGCGAATATGCTATGGACTTTATCAAAAATATTGACTTGCCTGATAAACTGTTCTTGTAAGTGTAAGGTGAATTGTTTTGAAAGTGATGTTTAGTTCTAAACAGTTATGTGACAGACCTTGAACTCAGTTTCAGTGGGTTATTATGTCGCTGCCCTACAGTAGTGGCCATGAAGCAGTGCTGCGATTCATCTGATCGTCTGTCTGTATGCCCCATTGTCTGATTCTGTCCAGTTTGCTGTATGGCGATATGTGTGCATCATGGCTTTAGATGCATTTGATACATAGATACATATAGTAAAAGTTCTCAATTCATACATAAAGTCAGATTGACTGTGCATTAAATATGTCAGTTAAACTAAGAATTACAGTGTTAAAAAGATGGGTCTTTAGTGCACATCAAAAGGCTGCATGGGAATCAACCAATCTGAGGTTAGTAGGTAGGTTGTTCCAGATGTCTGGTTTACACACTAAAAATGCACGTCTGCCAAACTGAATTCTTGTGTGGCAGACCATGGCAGATCTAACTGTGGATGACTGTAGCTGGTGACGATGAAGATTGTTGGAGAAGAAAGTGACGAGATCGCTGATAGAGGGCACCACAGTATGCTATGTCAACGTCCAAATGCTATCATCGGGGGGCACATTGCTTCGTCGCGCGATACCTTGTTAAATATAAATTACTGCGCCGGTGACTGGTTGTGGTGGACTGAATGAGTAGATACCATACCACATAAAGGAGGAAGAGAGTAGTAGTTTACCAATAGTTTAATTAAACAGTTTTTTGTTTCATCGTTTGACTGTATGGTAAATTTTATAACTGTCAGCATTTTGTCATGTCATTTACTGTTATATTGTACATCTTTTGAATGTTTTAAGTCAATTAGCGAGTTTGTACAATTTTTGTTTCTTTCAGTTTATATTCTATGTCTATTTTGTCTCTTTAGTTTCAAGTGTGCTATGGTAAGACAACTAAAAAAACCCACGTTGTAAAATGTAGTTAAGGGACCAGCAACATTTTTGGAACTTTTAAGGTAGGATGAATAAAGACAAATAAAACAAGATCTAATTTGAGTCATTAACTTACAGTGAACAGTATGCATTTCGATTGCGTAATAGCATTTATGGCAGCGACGTTTTTTCTCTCACAATAACAGGATTTGCTGTGTATCTTACAATGCAGTTACTGTAAAAATGTGTGCATTCTCAGTCATACCAACTGTTCTTTAAAAATGAGCATCAATAAAACTGTGTATCTGTGACACCAAGTAGTACTGTAAATCACAGAATAGAAGCTGGGCCGTGAATATGATCCACACCTCTAATACAAACCATGAGGTCAAACTGGAGTGCAGTGGCGTTTGACCCAGGTTTGCTTGTATGATGGCCTTAAAACAATTGTGTACACAGTTGTGTTTGTGACGTAGTTTCATTTTTGTGAATTGTCTAAGAACTACAGATGTTGAATTCATTACAGTGAAGTTGCACATGCTCTTATTTTTTGCAAATGATATGAATAAATCATTACCATTTTGATTCTGTACAGACGTTATGCATTGTGTTATGATATCGTATTGTAATTTGTGTTTCCCAATGTGCTGCTTGATCAGATTGATAAATTTAGTGTGAAACTGAAGAATGAATACCCGGTAAAGTATTAAGAGTGAGAATTTGCGTTAGAATTAGAATTTTGCATTAGAATTTGCTCAGCTATACTAGTTTCACTAGTGTTGCACAAACACAGTCTTGTAGAATAGATTCCCCATGCATGTGCTGGGTCCTGATGCACCTAGAAACATCGTAGACTAGAGGATTTTGGTGCTATATAGATTGTTTTGTGTTTGTTTACCTTATCACTTGCTATTACTTCTTGTAACTTGCTTTTTTTATTTACTTTTTTTCTTACTTTGAGAATAGACGTGCTCCATATTTAGTACAGGTGTCATAAGAGGTGACTGAACCTGGTTTTGTGTTGGTTTTGGTTCCTATTATGTTGTATTTTTGTGTTTGATGATTTGTATTTTGTTGATTTAGTGATTGTAGATTTAGTTTTGTGTTAGTCTAGGTTTACTGTATTGTTTATTTTTTTTCTGCCAGCTTTGATTTTGAATTTCTTAGTACTAGCCAAGAGATTGGCTGGAAAGAGAGCATGTGATATTACTTATTTAGTGTCAAGTAGGATGTTAAACCTTAACTCAATCAATCAATTTTCCACGAGATACTGATGCATTTTTCTAATTTGTATTATCTCGGACTATTTTAATTTCTTCACTATAGACTTTGTACTGCTTTAACTGCACTTTAATCAAAGGCCACAATTTGATCGCAGTATGCTGTGGGGGCAACGTGGTGCACTGTGTGAAGTGAACAATTGGTAAAATTATATTCCTTGCGCTTGCACTGATCGTCGTGTATATGCCAGCTGGCGTATCTATAAATATGATGAAATTGTCACATGCAAGATTGCCACCATATCCACCTGATGCAACTGCTATGCTCCCAAGCCCAGAAGCAATGGAAAACTAGAAATGTTACCATCATGATATTGGCAGCAAAACTGTAGAACTTATCTTTAATGCATTTATGCTCAGCAGATTTCCGATTACAAATGATGCTGTCAGACTCGGAGCTTTGTTTATTCTGTTCGATAGTAGTTAACGTATGGAATAGTTTACCTAATGAGGTGGAGGCTAACTATTAACATTCTTAAGAATCACTTGGATAAACATTGGCTTAATCAAGAAGTTTTATTTAACATTAACGCCGACCTAACCGGTTCCGGAAGTGTACCAATTTGTATGCAAACTTTACAAGATGCGGGCAAAGAGGATTCCACCTGCGCCCGTGATATGTTATTGTATTGGATTGGATTTGTTGCCTGTTATGCACACTAGAACTGAATTTGTGAAGTTCAAGTTCAAATCTATAATCGTAGTATCACTTGTGGTGGCACTGCACATAAACAGCCAGTGGAATTCTTTTCATCACATCATGATCACCTCACATGGAGAAAACAAAGGCAGGCCTCTGTATATATGAGAAATAATACTAAGAAAGGACTAACGCAGAACATAACGCAACAGTGTACTGACTCTGAGTAGACGAGTCTACTCTCAGTCTCAGTCACTCTTATTGTTCAAACTTTCAAAGTGTTCAATCTAGGAGTGTTCAATGCGAGAAATAACGAGTACCAGAACTGTATCCACTACCACTTCCTAAGCTTGCAAAGAATATGGAATGTGTTGTTTACGTCTGTGATGACGTTACGGTTGCGGGAATGGCGTACAGAAAAAGACATATGTTTTGCGTTTTATTTCACGTTGTCTTGATAACGATCGCAGTTGCAGATGTTGAGCAGCCTGCTGACGTGAATGTAAGCGACAGTCCTGGAGTTTTCTTGGTATTGTCCCGAATCAGTGGTTTTTAACGCCGGCTAATAGAGTCGTTTATTTGCTACGACAACAACATTGCTGCTATAGTTGAAAAATTCAACTGTAAAATGATATATCATTTACGAGTTCTGGCTTAGGTACTATAGGCAGACGAGGCATATGAATAGGCTAGCTTAGGTATATAAGCTTATTCGACATCACTTTCGCTATAATTTAAGAAAATTTAATGTTACTAACCGGGTAACACAGTTTATCTGATCATGTTGTCTCTGCCGAAACAGTTAACACTTTTAAGAACCGTTTAGCCAGATTTTGGTCTAATCAGGATGTACTTTATGATTATAGAGCAGATCTCCATGGCATCGTGAACTGCATTATTGTAATGTGGTTATTTTATGTAATATACATTAGTATTTTGGCTACCAGTCAACTTGTCACACGGTCATCTCGTCAGAGTCATCACACAGGTAACTCGTCACTGGTCAACTCATCGCATTCGTGTCTCATCAGACTGTCAGTTCGTCACAAGTGAGCTCGTACAATGCGTAACAAAGCCATCAAATACCAGACAGATAGCACTCAGAAAGTGCTCAACATGACGGCGTAATTACCCCAGGCAGGCAGACAAGAGGACATGCAGAAAGGGGGTGCTGAAAATGAACGACCTGAAAAATATCAGAGTCGGCGGCGGCGGGCTGTGCAATCCAGCCTTGAGCTGATTCTAGTCTGTTTTGGTATGTTTTGAATTTTTTTCTCAGAAACCCACCCTAAAGTCTCCCATCGTGATGTGTCACTGCGCGAGCAGTGTAGGCCCATTGGGATGCTCGGCTTTGTGGAAATCCCATTTGTAAGTAATGTAGGCTGAGAAGTGGACTGGCATATGTGGAAATACAATGGGAAGTAGTGTAATGGTTATAGCCAAGGTGTCGCCGTACTTCACTCTAGCCGATGTGATGTGATAATTGCTAACTTGCTAACCAGTGAAAATATCTATTAAAAGCTGTCCTTGTATTTTGTGGCGGTGCAGTTTCACGAAAGTCGTAAGGTTGATAAAGTTCGCATGCCTGAACGCGAACGTTCAAATACTCAGCTGAAGAGAAGCAGCCAAATAAAGCTTGGAGAACACCCGGAATGTGCCGCTGATGTTCAGAGGTTGTGCAGCAAACTCGGTGGAACAAATAACTTTGCCATCATTGACTGTCTTCAGAACGACAATCTGGCAAGTATTTTATTGGCTGTTATATATATATTGCCTGGCTGTTGTAGTAATAAATTGGGCTAGAGTGCAGTTGGATGGGTAGTTGCTATAACTGCATTATTAAGTTACATTGTGCAGTAAGATGTTGTAGTAGTAAATGTAAAAGATGTGGGATTTGGGGAGGTCACGGAGGTGGCTTGTAAAATATAATTTCATGGAAAAAAATTACACTGTAATAGTTGTGACACAGAACTGTTTTTACAGTAGCACCCATCTGCTTCACCTGTATTGTAATTTATCGAAAAATTTATGGGTTTAATGGCAGTTTGTGGGTATGGCAGTTAGTTTTCATTATTTAAAAATTGTTTCAAAATTTATATTTATTTATAAGCTAGCCATTGACTTCAGTGTATTAAAAAATTTTCAGCTTATACATTTCAAAGGGTCGTAACGTTTTTATACCTTTCATATTATGATGATTACACTGCATTATATTTTTATCTTGGTGTTTGTTTTATGATTTATTTTCTGCCTTTATTGCTTTGACACTGTTGGTTGGCATCTGGAAGATCATCTGGCATTTTAAAATGTTAGTTATTAGTAAAGATAGTAAGTAACGGGGCATTCTGTATAGTTCTTGATGTACAGAGTTTGATACTTGTCTTAAGCACTTGGGTTGGGTATGGCACGTGTTGTACGATGGATAACAGTTTCATCTGCCACCCATGTATGTATGTGTTCACAAGTGGAATGAGATGTGCAGGCCTGTTTTTCTCCCGAGGTGCAGAGCATTGCCACCTTTTGGTTGGAACTTGGTACCTATTTCCCGTCCCACTCAGGGTAGGAGGTTGAGTTGGTCTGGTTAAATTACTGATGTAGTATGCCCGTCATTGATGGTCACCCATTCCAGTACTGGCCATCCCGATGTAGAGTAACTTTGTTGATCAAAACCAGTGTGCTACCTCTAAGCCATACCACTGCTCAGGTTCTGGTGTGGTTATCTATCTGGAGTATGGTACAAATCGTTTACACATTACATATTTTATGTTGTACCATGACCACTTGCTTTAATAAAATTTGCCACGTTTTTGCCTTCTTGTTAATGATATGTGGAAAATTTAGTTACTGTAGCATTTTTGATTTGTAGCTGTAAACTATGCATTTTTTACATGTAATCGTAAAACTAACTCGTGTTATTTCATGCATATGAAAGTTGGCGTTTCTCGTGTGTGTTGTTGTGATACAAAAAAATGTGTTTTTTTTACATTGTAGCGTGATGATGAAGTCAATGATGCTTGTCAGCATGTATGTGTCACAAATTTGTTTGTCTTCGGTTTGTGTGGTTGTTAGCGATCATCTGAAATACAACAATTTAAGTAGTTAATAAATAAGTTCATATCGATAAGTTTTTGACTGATAAAACAATGCTATTATCACTTTCAAAAAGTTTTTGTGATTTTTTATAGATATCTGTACTGTGATTTCCATTCAGTATTTTGATGCCATTTTTATTATAAGGTTTTATTTCTGTAGTACTTGGTCCAGCATAAGCTGCATATACATGATACAACTGGTTACAGTTTGTTGTCCAACTGGTTGTAAGTTTGTATACACGATGTGAACACTTGGATGTTGGGTTGGATGAGTCAGACATGTTGAATTCATACAGCTGGTTGTACTGTGGGTTGTATCATGTAAACTGGGTTCTAAAGTAACTCGAGAAAGGAATGCCAGTTAACAACAGATAATTGTATTTTTTTAGTTGTTACAAATTTTGTTACCATATATCTGTAGATTGATCATCTGGAGAGGCTTGTCAGCAAAACTCCCTGCTACATTGCATGCTGCTCACTAAATAGTTGAAGTGATTTTTATTTAAAAAAAATTGAAGACTTTGCATGTTTGTGTTGATAATGTGCTTTAGTTGATATGGAGCTATAAGAGAAACCTAACCGTTGATGTGCGGTTTGACTCGGCAGTTACAGACGTGTGTGCTTCAACATTACGCCATGTATGTCATCTCGCTCACTGAGTGTTTTTTAATAGTAATGACAGTTGCCATTTGTTAACTTACATTTATTATTATAATACATCTTTAAAGGTGACAGTGGTAAAGATTTAATAATGTATGACGATAATTATAATAAGTGACTAGACACACCATTTTAGTGGCCATTTTTCACATGATTATGGGTTAGCTGGTTGCCCTGTTGATGTTCTTTCATTGCTTGTTCCAAACCTGTGCAATTAAATCGTCCGTTTAAGACGATTTAATTGACGAACTGCCGGTGTAAAAACAACATATGAGTAAATTGATCATTATCTGCCAGATTTAATGCCAGATTAAATTAACGGGAGATTAATTTGCTGTGGAAAAACTGGACCTTAATGTCTTTTGCGCCATTATCCATCTTCTAGTAGGGGGTGCAATATATATGCCTCGGTTACTGTTGATGATCATGATAAATAGTCCTCAGACGCTCTGTCAGTCAGCCAAACAAGATGTTGAGTGAACATAGAATGGGCGAGAGTTGCAGATCGCAGGGCAGTTGGTAACTGTTTCAGTTGACTGGATCTGCGACCACGAAACTCTCTGTGTTCTGATCGTGGTTTTTGTTCTTTGTACTTACAGTGACCCGCTACCAGCGGACCACGGGTGTTGCTTGCCAGCAATACTGTTATTGTTACTGAACGTAATTTAGAATTAACTGAAGCACAGAGATGTGGAGGACAGTGTTTGACAGCGGGATCGTTGGGCAGAAAATGACTGATACTGGTCCTTTAATTGGCATAAAGCAGTTGTGCAATCAAGGTGGCTTTTGTTACGTCCCACAATGCGCTGCCATTAAGACCATGGGCACGGATGGTCTTACGGGCATAAAACGAACGAGCACTTTTTGTAACCAGGGCAGAGATGTGGTGATGGAATGTGAGTGTGTGACTGACACATATACCAAGTATGTTTGTTGTGTCTGGACAGAATGCCGAGTGCAGCGGGCTGACAGAGAGCCGCGGCATGATGATACCGTGTCTTGTTGAGTACATCAACAACGTCACTGACTCTAACTGTCTTGCCTTCCTTAAGAGAATGCGAACGGTGGTTTTCAGCGACTACCGCCTGATATACAAGTTTGTTGATATTTGCCGCGACGACATAAATGAGTTTCAGTGTGGCCGTTTACAGCAGGAAACTGCAGAGGTAATGTTTGCTGGTACTGAAAATAATTTTAATGTTCTGTTAGCTTTATACTAATAGTTGTATAATGTAGCACAACAGCCAGTAAATGATAATCTGGATTTGATTTCTGTCGCTAGATGGGAAGAGCATTATAGTTAATGTTTCAGAAATTAATTCTGTTATTCATTTCATTTTATCGAGACTATGTGGTTCAGGAACAGAGCGTACGAAAAACACACGAAATACTCTCACGTTATAGGGTGGCACAAAAACCATGTGTGGCGTGGTGGTGTAGTGGTTAGTGCATTGATTTTGCCGATCAGAGGTCACAGGTTTGACCTCCGGCTGTTTCACTTGCAGGCAACACTCATGCAGGTTGTTTACATATGTATTTCTCGTCACCAAATTGGTACCAATCACAGATTGGTCATGAGCAATAGCTGGGAAAGTAATTGCTAGCTAATCAGAGCCACATTAACATTAGAAAATTGTAACCATACTAATGTTAGAAAAAAAGGTGAGACAGATGGACAGACATGGACTATTGCTTTCTGCTTCCCACTGTGGATGCATCCAGCGTAATAAGATTGTTGTTCCTACAACATGTTGCTGCACTACCTCGTGAAGTATGCAAAACCCTTTTTTTGTGGCACATCTTCTTTGTGCCATCCCACATTGATGATTGTATCTGAAATAGCCGAGTACGTGACATTATTAAGCGTCAGTTTTGTTGTGACGTCAGCTGCCGCACAACCAAGGTCGGACACTGCACTGCCTCGCGGCTGTGTTTGAGAAGCTGCATGACGAGTGCAAGCAGGAACTGGTGCGCGTCGCCGAGCTGCAGTCCGACGATTACCACAACGATCGGCAGTTGTACTACGCGTGCCGCGACGACCGCGAAGTGCTCTGTCCTCACATCAAGGCCGGCGATGGACGAGTTTACCGCTGCCTCTATCGGCACAAGTTTGAACGGAAGATGAGCGACGATGTAAGTACTGCTGCATTGCATTGGTTGAGGACAGTCTAACAGTGGTTTTGATATAATTTTGGTTGCATCATGCCTTTAAGATTGTAATCTAGTTAGTTGAAAGCATTTTACGACCATTTTAGAAGGTTAACCATGTCAGTCGGCAGCCATAGTTAAGAACTGGAGGACATTTTGGAGCGGAGTTTTACTGCCCACATGCATTTGCTAGGAAGAACTAATGCATTTATATTAGGCAATTGATGCCAGAATTCTACTCCCAGATGCAGTGCTAATTGCATCACCTGCATACCATTATGGTTGTAGTTCACTGTACAAATTTTTACATCTAGATGTAGTTTTTGATATTTTTGCAAGTTGATTGTTGAGTTAAGTTTACCTTAACCTCCTTTTTTGTCGCAGATTTCAGTTGTCTGTCGATAGCATACTTTGGTGTTTAAGATCCCGTCTTCTATTTCATTGTAGGATTGAATCCAACGGCAGGCTGTGGGAGATACTGTGGTATGCAGTCTTAGGATGGACATCTGGTCTGTAAAATTAACTCCAGTTACTGACTAAGGTCCGGTTTTTCCACAGCAAATTAATCTCCCGTTAATTTAATCTGGCATTAAATCCGGCAGATATGGACGATTTAATTGATGAACTGCCGGTGGAAAAACGACATCTGAGTAAATTGATCATTATCTGCCGGATTTAATGCCGGATTAATTTAACGGATGATTAATTTTCTGTGGAAAAACCGGACCTAAGACTTGCCTTCGGGACCTAACTGGAGAGTGTTTAAAAGTTATCT
>Ga0209782_1000656_pt1 | contig 15931 bp, 9 predicted proteins | sample WorMetmaBAHAMAS1_FD_187390 | JGI IMG/M metagenome (GOLD analysis project Ga0209782, IMG submission 187390) | Marine gutless worms symbiont microbial communities from Max Planck institute for Marine Microbiology, Germany - Inanidrilus... | ecosystem: Host-associated > Annelida > Digestive system >...
GGATATTCTTTTCGACGATCATGCGGATACGGATACGGATACGGATACTTGGTAACGGATACGGATAGGATACGGATACCAAAAAGTGATATCCGCGCACCTCTGGTATTCACATGAATTCATAGGCTGCCATCACACACTGCGATGCACTAATGCTTATTACTTATTTATTTATTGGCAGTAGGCCTAGCATTTCCGGTTGGCGCGGGTTTTGTTTACGATAATTCCTGGAAAAACCCTTAATAAAGAAAGAGAAAGTTATAGTGTTATTAAAGTTACGGTAATAAGGTTAGTTCGAGTGTAATATTGATATTTTGTGAAAGCTAAAATCTGCAGAAATGTTTTTTTTTGATTACGCTGGATACTAACGAGTAGGCAAATGGTAAAATGCGGGCCTGCGGGGATGCCGGCCTGCAGTTGCATCACAGCGCCGCGCCAGCCAGCTAAGTTGAAGCCGTCATACGATCCCCAACAAACATGGCTGCCGCCAAGATTGAGGCTGTTGACTTCAACAAAATGACGTCACTCTACGGGCCTCACACTACACTGATTACTGTTACTTACCATTACAGCACTGCTGAATGACACACATAGCTGACACAGGCCACAGTAATACATTCTTCAAACAACAAGGATGGGGTCCCCAGATTAAAAAACGGGACATTCAAAACAAGCCGACTGCTGACCATGAACTATTTACGAAGCATCAGAGCACAAATAACGATTACCAAATTACTACCGCATGCAACAGTAAACAAATGAAATGCTATGTCAAAATTTCTGGATTAAAGGTATGACAAAAGTTAGAAGCCTAACAGTGATGAACAGGTACATGACAACATCTTTCAACTTTAATATGTATGGTTTTTCAAAGTTATCAACTAGAATGACACAGTGCATCTGTTTAGTCATACACGTCAGTCAACGCAATGCATTTCACAGGATGTCTGACTTCTTTACGTGTATGTTTGATTGTCTGTGTAATGCATGTTGTGCAGAAGTTGGCAGAAGTCACTTCAAAGTCAGGAATACATATGGCAGTTCAGCCAGTTCTTCAGGAGTTGTTCAGAAAGGCATTAGCTGGAAAACAAGATAAGCTAGTGGATGAGATTACTGTGGATAGTGGTTTGTGGACCAAACTGAAGGCTAAGAATGTCCTTAGTGGCAGACAGATAGGGACATGTGAAAAGAAGGTATTGCACTATATTTTGATAAAGTTATGAAGTTGTGATAACTTGTGCCATCTTTCAGACAAAACAATTTGGGTTGGGCCAGATGTCTGCATGTTGGCTACAGTTAAGAAATAATTTATGAAATTGCTATCATCCTACCGGTATATAAACTTATGGGTATGTCTGGCTTCATGATTTCCTGTTATATTAGTAATTAATATTTAATTATTAATCAGAGAAACTAATGTTATTAAGGCTTCTAAATTTTCACTGACAGTAGGTTTTGGTATGTTTTTTTGCCAAAAACCTAGATTTTAGATTAGGTTGTCATAACTCAGTTGCACACATCAGAACCTTGGCATGCATCGATGCATTGACCGAGAGATTAAAAAGTTAAAGGTCAAGGTCACAGCGTTATGAAGTGTGCTGCCAGTGTGGATATGTGTACTAATAAGACTGCTTAGGTTTCTTCTAGTTTATGTACAATAATATAGGTGCTGTCATTAGAGAGGGGTGATAAAGGTTGCACCATCTCTACTTTTAGTAGTTGCATATACGTAAGGATGAGGTGCAGTGTAGTGAGTTATTTTCTCTGGTTGCTATCACGGTGATGTGAGATGTCTTTAAAACTTGCTATAAACTATCCACAAAGCAGTTTTTGGGGAGTTACTTTTTAAATCTAATGAGTTATTTTTTTCAGTTACTGTAGATAGACAGCTGCGGTAACTGCCTATTCATACTTACAAGGCTTTACAATCACAACACCAGAGATGCAACATAACAAGCATAATTGGACAAGGATGACATCATTACAGCATATAGAAATGTTACTGCATATATCAGATTTAAGCTAGATGTTAATAGGTTTCAGGTAGTACTGTTTGCTTTTTGTGAGCTTTGACAATAGTGCTGTGGTGCATGAAATTGCAACAGTTAATAGAATCCATTACATTGTTACAGTTACTTTGCAAAAGTAGTTTTTTTACTTGTTTAAAATGTAATTTGTTACAGCTACAGGTTACCCAACACAGTAACTTGTTACAGGTAACTTGCTACGTGTAACAAGTACGAAGACTGTCTTTGGGGCAATGTTTGGTAGTAACCCAACATCGCCCTAACGACAGTCTTTGGGGATGCAGCCTGGCATAACTGCAGAAAGTGAGTTAAACTGAGTGAGTTAAAGTGTGTGTGTGTGTGTGTGTGTGTGAGATAGTATTGTGAATTTTGTAGGAACCAAAAGAAACGCAGATTGAGACTATGCTGGAAATGCTTGAAAGACGAGACGACTGTTATTTTGAACCATTTTGTGAGGCACTTACTGAATCGGAAAATGGAGGAGTTGTTCAACGATATTTCCAGGAATACCGTGTATGATGTTATATGTTATAACATTCAAGTTTAATTATCAGCAGTGTTTTTAGACGCGCCTCTCGCATGCTGCGAAGCGCGACTCAATTTGTCAGGATGCCATGTTTCTGTATGTATGTGTGTGTGTGTGTGTGTGTGTGGAATTTTTTTTCCAAATCTAAACTGAATTAGAATTACAAAGTAAAAAAATTAAAATAAGATTACAGTTATAAAAGAATATGAAATTACAGTTACACTTATTATCAGTTACTGGAGTCTGAATTTATGACTATGTTATACAGAGTGCACTAAAAATGATCTGCTCTGAAGCGCTACATCTTTCATAATTTTTGGAGTAGAAAGATGATAAAGATGTGATAATAATTGTGTAGTTACTCAGCAATTTATTTGCATAAATATTATTAATTTTTTGGTTAAATATTCTGCGTGAAAATTAAAGAAGTCCGTAATGCCACAAATTTGCAAAATATTTAAATACGTTCCATTGCAAAGAAGTTTGGTATATTGACATTTTTGGCTGCACTGTACTTGGTTTTTTTAACAGCATTCAGTATTCAGTTTTACTGCAGTTATCATGCAGAACATGAACAAATGACATCACTAAATAAGTAAATACTTTCACAAATTCACTAAGTAAACGAGACAGTTGTAGATAGCAGACTTTGCCCCCGGTGTAAAACTCAAGATGAGTACTTGCTGGTCTTTATTGTCGAGCAAAATTTAGTTGCAGTCTCCGCTGTTATACGTGTCATATTCTATTGCCGTAGAGAGAAATATACATGATACACCACATGCCGTATGTGGACTGTGACATCATCCACAAACCAGAAGTACTTGACGTATCACAATGCTGCTAGAGGACAATCAAGCCAGGGTCACAGGCAAAGTGTCCAATGTTTGTTGAAGTTAAGAGTTTCAGTTTCCATCTTATGCGTGTGGACGGACAGGCAGAAAAACATATATACATATTGCAATATTATGACCCTTTCTGGGGGCAAAGTAATGGTGTGTTGTTTCACGGTCAGACCAGAATAAGTGTAAGAAGTCGAACTTGAAGAAATCTGTCTTATTATGGTGCCCAGAAGTGATTGCATACTTATGACTGTGAAAGATTACTGTTATTGTGTTATTATGTGCAGGCTGTGAATGGCAGCACAGCAAGCAGTGGTATTGCGGCATCGTCTGGCTGTAGAAAAGTCGGTGTCAAGCGATCCGCGCCTGACGCCGATCACTCTGTGTCAACGTCAGCCGGTTGCAGCGCCATTGCTAATGGTGAGTGCAAATAGATTGCATCAGTTGTAACTGTTTTGACTGGTTTTACAGTGTATTGTATAGTGTTCTCACGTAGTTATTGGGCATGAAATCTTATTTTGGAGTAAAACCAGATTACGGTTGGAGGGTTGGGGTTAGTGGGTTTAGGGTTAGGGTAGATTAATTATATCAGTAGGCCAATATCAAATTTGGCTTCTATCGCAGTACTTATCTGGTTTTCACTCTAGGAATAAGACTTTACTATCATTGGGATCATGAATGAAACTATTCATATGTAACATCAACAAGGTAGCAGGTTAAGTCTGCTTGTTACAGTGACTGTAGTACTTGTTTTACCTATAACGAGGTTGCTTTCACTGGTTTAACTAACTGATTCATTGGCCTACGTGCACTATTGGTAGTGGTGCTTTGATACTGGTTTTTCAATGGATAATCGATTTTTTGGTGTTTTACTTAAAAATACGCAATTCAGTTTGATTTTCAGAGACATTTAAGAGAGAGCATAAATTTCAATATCCAGCCGTTATTAGTAGGCCTGTAATGCTATCAATGTTTGGTGTACTTCTAGGTGTTCGCTAGCTTTGTTTGATCTGTGCACAAAGTGAACCACAAACAGTACTAACGTTATTATTTAATATAAAATCACTTACAATTGTGGGCAACACAATTTCGGTTGTGTTTTTATTTTATTGTATATTGCACAATGGCGACACCAGCATAGAACATATAACAATAAAAGGTGACTATTTGTCCGGTTACCGGAACAATAGCCTGCTGTCTATTCAGCCGGTTGTACGAAAACTAGGCAGTGCGGCCCATTGCCTTGTTTTGAGTGGGCCTAGTCACTTTGTGCAGTAGCTGTTTTTTTTAAAAAATCAATACAAAGGAAGTTTGAGTAACTACTGAATACCCGTCCAGGTACCCAGTTTTTTTAAATTCTTGAAAATCCGATCATTAGCATTTATGGAATGTGTTGCTTGAACTGTGCATCGACAGGCAGTAAGAGACCAAAGAGATGCGCCAAAGAGGATAGCAGTGATGATGACGATGATGATGAGGCTGATGTACCTCTCCCTGAGATTCGAGTAAAAACTACAACAGAGGAGTTTTATGAACAGCATAAAAAGAAGGTTTGGCTTAGTTCTTTCATGCATTTATGTTTTCACGCTCGCTCCTACCCACATGCAGTCATGTTACTGTACAGTTGCTTTGTCGTGCAATTTTTTTTAACATTGGTGAGATTATTATGAGGTACTTTTGCTGAATACATGTACAGTCGTTTATCCTACCATGTTTATAGTACTTGTTTGATCACAGTAATAATGACCGTGATTACTGTGCACTAATCTGTTATTCGCATAGGGTGAGGCTACCGGTCGTTGTTCAAACAGCTATACTGCATTTACTTTACTTTGACTTCTATGACTTACAAGTGACAAAGCAGTGTATTAAAGGATTTTGGGAAAGCTTTGAAGGTTTGTGTACTTATGAGTTTTTCCTGAGTGCATCAGAGAATGCAGATTTCCAGTTTTGATTCGTTTAGGCTTATGCAATGGATAAAGAACGCCGAGGAACGGTGTGTATCATCAACGTGTACCAAGTGGCTGGAATGAGTGCTCGCGATGGCACCAATGTCGATCGTAACCGACTAACACAGTTGTTTGATCAGCTTCACTTTGATGTCGTAGCATTCAATGATGAAGATGGTCTGACTGCGGCGGTAAGTTATGATGTGCTGGCGTGTTGATGTTTTTTTTTATCATTCTAGAATGTTATGCTGTGTTCTTTTTGTTTATGCTATTTCAACAAACAACCAAGGGAGCCAGCTTGAATGGACACTGCCTCCTAACTGTCTGTTTCAAATCAGTTTCCTTAAACCTTGTTGATTTGTTTATTGTAGGAGATTCTGGAGAAGATCAAGGAGACAGCTGCGGAGACAGTCGATCCGCAATGCTTTATATTGTTTATACTCAGTCACGGCGAAGAAATCAACAATCAGGAAGTGGTCTATGGCACGGACGGAGCATACCTCACGAAGAAACGGATCATCAGAGAGCTGTCAAGCAGCTGTTGTCCCAAGCTCCGCGGAATTCCACGACTCGTATTCTTTCAGTGCTGCCGAGGAAGTACGACTGAAGTCATTATCACTTTTCCTGTATTCAGTAATTTTTGCAGGTTCTTGTGTTATGGAATAGACGTAATAGTATAGACATTTCGCACAGAAAACATATAACTATGTTTAAAGTTCATCTTTCTTTATGGGAAAGGTTGTCAGAGCCGTCAGTTTGAAAAGTTTGGCCAACTACAGTTCTGGCACTGTGCCGTATGACGTCATCAGGTGTGCCGTGAAGGACGCCATGTTTGCTCCAATTTTACTGTGGAAACCATTAACAACTCGTACATTTCACAAATTAACTTAAGATCTAGTTTATACAGAACTATCTGAACATTTTCTCCAGGAAGTAGCGTGACATCTCTGTCCAAAATAAATTCAGTTTTGAAGCATTATTTCGTTAAATGTGTGAATATAATAGTCATTCTGCTCGGAACAGGAAATTTTGACAAATTGGCACAAGCGTGGCGCCCATACATGCCGTATAGTGACGTCACGGCACAGCTGTATCCGGACCAGTCTAGTGGCCAGACTCTTCTGATTGACGGCTGCATTGGATTGGTGGATCACTGCAAATAATGTCACTCCAACATTTGAGCAATGCGAGTTGTAATCAACAGAATAGGCTGAAAAGGGCACTGACTGTGTTGATTATGTTGAATCGGAAGGGACATGTAGTCTGTGCTGAACTTGCTGACAGTCATAACAGCTCCGGACTGTTCTGTTAGTTAACACATCATAGCTTCTGGCGTTAGAACATTTTGACTGTTCTGTTAAACTTTTGATTCAGTTGTTTGTGTACGTCTCATGTATCGTCAGATTTCAGAACTCGTTAATATTTTGTTGTAAGCTCCAGTTGAAGTACGTTGTTGTGCAACAGGCGTCGTCGGTATCCGTGACGAGTTGGACGCGCCAGATGATCAGCTCGACGTTGCGCTGCCAACAGAGGGTCATCTGTTGGTCTGTTTTCCATGCCGAGAAGGTTTGTATTGTCGTTAGTAATCTTTTATCATTATGCCATTGTGATCTGCTGCAGTCTCACGGAATATAAGTTAAATCACGTATTATAAGTTTTGGTTCAATGTGGTTTCTCCTCAGAATTATCTTCATTTGGTATGCACTGTATGCTATTAGCCTTTTAAGTGATTTATCAAGATGCATCTCAAAATTTCAGACTTGTGTTTTTGTGTTTATGTATACCATACTGATTGTCACAGATTGATTGGCTGGTCAGTCAATAGGCAGCCATATGCAATGGATTGCATGTGATGGCCCAAAAAAACTTCCTTCCTGTAAACATGCCGCCTCTTATTCCACTGTATCCATTTTTGACAGTAGTACAGTGCATCTAGCTTATACTAACTCAGCTGCCGCAAACATCATGTGGTCTTTTTCTGGTATTCTGTACCATCTTGTGGTATGGTATTCGTAGAATTGATTTTTTTACCGTATAATTTGCTGTCTACTGAGTACGTATCATGTGTTAATATAACATTATATTTAATGACTTATCAGGCTAGTTATTTATTTATTTATTTATTTATTTTAGGTTTTGCATGTCTCCGAAATCCAGTGCGAGGCTCCCGATACGTGCAGACAATTGTGAAGGTATTCATGGAGGAAGCACGTGATACTGACATCCAGACGATGCTGACTCACGTGCGTGTCTTTGCTGCTGAACTTTGTTATATACTAGCATTTCATACTGGCATCATGGCATGCTACTGGATTACTGGTGGTTAGTGCACTGCAATTTCACGTATGTTACTCTTAATTTCCGTGTCCTTTTTCACCCCACATTATGTCATTATTCTCCATTCCTCTCCACTTCCATTCCTTCCATGCTACTGGTTATTAATTTCTCGCCCTTAATTTTGTTGAATTCACTCACTCATCAGCTAGAAAACGCATTTTTTTCTAGTGGTGGTAGACTTTGATAATTCGTGCACTTCTTGGGTGGTCATTGTAGCTTTTTATCGTGATTGGATTCGAGCACTGCTGGGTTTGGTAACAAGTGTTTACACCTGTATGGTTATGAAACTGGGGTCCTGCTTACCTTATCTAATCCATGGGTTGTTGGCGCCGGCCGCTCAGCATCCATCTGGCTAGCTGACACCCCGTGCTAGTCAACAGGTGGTGGTGCCAGTCACAGTAGCTATAGGTATCAAATTCATAGGTCGAGGCCTAAAATGGTGTAGAAGTAGGTGCTGATTGATTGGTATATCAGGTCCTGAAAAAGTCCTGAATTTTCATTCTGAGATTTGAGTGAGAACCCTGTTTAATTCCACAGTTTTGTGTAGCTTGTGAAATTTGCAAAATAAAGGGCATGCAAGTAATGAAGGTTTTATAGTATGTTTTGTCAGTAATTAGTCCATAGCGCTATAGCATCTATATGTTCATTACAAGAAAAAAATCTGACAGGCATTGTTTGACACTTTATTCTGTGTAAATGTTCTTACAAATTTAAAAACAGCTTAGAATCTTGTTTCTGTGAATCAACCTAATGTAATGGGATTACAGATATTCAGAGACTTTTTTTATAGATTGCTGAAGTGATTTTACAAAGTAAGTTAGTATTTCGCCTTATTATGACTTGTCAGTAAATTACTTAGGTGATCAGGTGGAGGACAATGGACATGTTGTCAAACAACGGGTCACACATTTGTGGAGTGGACAAACAAAACGAGCCATCCTCCCTTCACTCCCAGACTCGGAGCATCACCGCACTTCGTACGATACTCATTTCCTGTCCCTTTGAGGGTAGGAGGCTGTGCTGGCCTGGTGACTGGTTACCTATCCCAGATCTGCAGTAAGCTGCATGTCCGACAGTGTTTGGCGTGGATTTGTGATAAATCGTGTAATAACGGCACGGTATAACTTTCAAGGTGAGCAATGGACAGAAAGAGCTGATGCCACCACGCGACAACAGGCACCAGGATGCTGGCCACTTATCGTACTTGAAGAAGCAGTTTTACTTCTTTCCAGGCATCAAGCGCGTGTGAGAGGCTCCGCGTCTCTTCTGCGAACAGCCGTGACGTGCAACGAAAGAACTAGTAGCCTAGCGATACTGGAAAATGCAGGTTGTATTTAAACTGCTTTCACTTACGGCAGTTGTTTCCGTAGTTTTCACTTGCAGTTAAGCCACTGTCTGCTCATTTTGGATAGATGTTAGAGTGGTGAATTGTTGATGATGGCTACTGTCTGATTCTATGCACACATCATTAAATAATCACTCGTCTCCTGTGTGCATTTGCTATACTTCACCATCTGTGAATAGTTGTTTGCAATTTTATTGACGTGTGGTAATCGTCATCATCGAAAGTGCCTCTTGCTACTAATTTTAGTATGAAAGTTACGTAAATATGTACATTAATGACTTGTTTATATGATTTGTTTTCTATTGGTTGAATGTGACATTTTGTTATGAATTTATGTATGACTAATGAATCTAGGTCAGTATGGGTAACATTTAATAAAATAAAGTAATCCAAGTTTGTTAAAAATCAGTAGTGCTTGTTTCTATTAATTTTAATATGAAAGCTAGTTAATGACTTGTGGTACATTTTATTAACTCCAAATTTCATAATTTTTATACCTTATAGAGTTTGTTTTGTGCTTTGTTGTTGCATAATATTTTTTATCATTTTCATACTTGAGACTGAAATTTGTCACCAGCAAGTTTTTGTTTGTTATTTCTTGGTTTTGAACTTTGGCCATAATTGAAACACTGCTCAGTGCATATGTCATTCCATGCCAGTATCTCACAACATAAGATTGTGCATTTTTCTTATTTTAGTGCTCAATTTTTTCACAGAAATTCTCATTTTTATGTTTTATTGCAGCTGAGTGTTAAGCATGTTGTTGTTACTGTACGAAGTCTCACTACCGGTACTTTTATATTTGGAGTTATTTGTTATTTGTCCATTTTTGTAGATTTGATCTACAACATCCACCGATTTAATTGCCCTTAATCAAAGACGACATGTGAGCTGTTACCAGAAAAAATATGCATTCATTGACTTATGCCCTGTCTGTATAGTTATTGTACAACTGTAATTTACATTTTCCAATCGCATTTTCCTTTCATATTGGTCGAACCTCGCAGCCTTTTTTTGCAGCCACACTTGGCAAGTTTTTTTGGCATACCGCTACTGACCTCGAAGCCTTTGTAATACGTGAATTTTTTCACAGACTTATTGTCGTCCCATCTTATAACATGCTCGTACCAGCTCAACCTGTTTTGTTGCAGCACCCGGATTATATAATTGATTTCTAATCACTCCCTGGACTCGTAAAAAGTGAAATTATCCATTATTTTTTAATTTTTACACCATACCCACCTATTCATTCTGGTCTCAGCCGTCTGATGTGCCACCGCATCATGGTGTTTTTTTCACTCGTCAAGTTTCACTGCCATGTCATTTACAGCTTCTCGTAAGTATTATAGTAATAGTAACTGCGTAATATTTTTAAATTAAGTTTACTGTTAAAATCATGTACACATTGTGTGCGTTTCTTTGAATTTCTATTTTTTTTTGCAGGTGACTGATGATGTAACTGCTGTAAAGCAATGAATGCTGTAGCTTTGTTGCAATGAAAGTTGCTGGTCTCCGCTCTGACAGCGATGTGGAGTATTGTGACGAGCATGTCTGACTGTTTGTCCACGTGCATATCTCAGGAACCACATTTTGAAACATTACCAAATTTTGCTGTGCATGTTGCCTGTGGCCGTGGCTCGGGGTTTTCCTGTGGCAGCACTGTAATACATTATGTACTTCCAGTTTGGTTGATGATGTCATTTTTTCCCATAATGGGTTCTGTGACAGGATTGGCATCATGATGTTACGACATGATGGCAGCAGTGTGTGTATGGTCTAACACTGCAATTGCATGATACTGGTTGTGTCTTGTCCGAGGTGATGGTGGTCACCAAGACTAGATGAGTCCTTCATGTAAGGGGTGCGGGGGTGGAGTACGTGATGCATCATAGTCTTGTTGCTGTTGTTGTGTTCTCATAATTGATATCATGAATATGTATTTAACTTTTAATCACGCACGAAGTACAGAACTGATACAAACTTGATGTAAAACCTCGGTGTGCCCTGTTGAGTGTGATCAAGGAGATGGTAAATATTGTTTGGGTGATTTTGTTGTGTATATATTTGTGTTTATTAATATGTTTATGTGCTTGATTTTACAGTGTAAATGATCTCCCCAATTTATTGCCTGTTGCCACATTTAATGCTTTCTTTTTGCACTAGAAATACATGGCAAAGCCTAGCGTATAGCCCGCCCAGCATAGCTGTGTCACCCCGCTAGCAAGTAGTAGAGAAACACAAACGTGCTGCCCCCTGGTGGACATAGATGAATTAACCCGAGTGCTGACTAATGCCTGCTGTACACGGTTAGGCAGCATTAATTGCAGAAGTACTGAACAGAAGCCTACCAAATTTATATGAGATATACACATCCATCGCCCCTTTAAACATGCCCATTGACATTTCAATCATCCAATGCATCTGGAAATGCCAGCGCGACGAATGGCAATAATAGACCGATTTTCGCCTGATAACCACACAAAGGTACATATATAAGAAACATTATCTTTGCGGTTACTTCAGTGAAGTTCACCAAATTTTTACACGATGTATATGCATCATCGCCGGTGTTAATACCCTTATGCAGATGTCGCTACTACATTCTAGCACAGACTGGAGGCAGTCAAATTTGGAGTTTGCAAAAATGGCCCAAAATTAAATGGTTACCATAGCAACATCCCTTGAGTGATTTCAAAATGAACATCATATTAATTATCCCCACCCATATATCTATCAAAGCTGAATATCTGGTCGAGATTGGTCCAGCGTGTTCTGTTATAATAAGCTGGATTTGCCTATTTTTTGAAATTTTTTCACAAAATTACAAAAATAAGCAAACGTTTTTCTGGAGTTACTGCACCAAACATCGCCGAATTTGTACATGATGTAGCAACATTCAATTTGCTTCTAAGCTGTCCATTGGCATTCCAATATTACAATCCGTTTCGGAATGGCAGCGCGATAAAGAAAATTTTCCCGGGAAAATGCCGATTTTGCGACTGATTGGTTGCCATGGCAATGTCCCTTAAGCGATCCCCAAATGAATGCAGGATTTATCAAGCCCTTACATAGCTCTACCAACCCGGAAATTTTGGTAAAGATCCGTTCAGTAGTTCCTGAGATCGTTTTGCTCCGAGGTCGACCATTGAAAAATATGAAGAAAAAAATATAAAAAATAAAGAAAAAACCTAGGCAAAATATATAGTCCGCCAGGCAGGCACGCCAGGCGGGCTGCACAATTCTTATGTGCCATATTAAATGCAATGTAAGCAATGTTGTTGATTTGTCAAGGCAGATATACATTTTGTACTGATTAGCGACTGTCCCAAGTGACTATAACTGTACTAGTTGGATAACTTTATGAATTTGTTCAGCCTTCACTGCTGCCCGGAATCAAGAAGTAGCTGATTTTTATAGTGTAACAAAACTGTTTTTATAAGTGTATAAAACTATTTTTGTCGCATACAGCTAACTGTCTTAACTGACAAGTGACACTGTTTTATGAAGTCGTTTTTCTATGGAGAGGCAGTATAGAGCAGCGGTGTATCACTCTATTTTTATGCTGTAGCAGCATGCTAGCTTCCAGTTCTATCAAGATTAACAGTAAAGATGTCAGCTTTTGCAGCACTTCAGGAATTCTCAGCATTCCGTGGTGTTTTTGTAAGCTTTTAGTTGTTATGTCTCAGTGTAACTGTTTTTTACTTACTTTTTATTTGTAATGCATTTTACATTTTTGGTACAGTTTTATCATTGATGTGAAACACTGTATTGACTGGTCTCAGACAACTCAGCCGCTTTTTGTGCAATACTGTGTTCGGTTTACAGCCCCATTTTTTGAAATTACTCCAGGTTTTGCTGTGGTCTTCCAAAAATCGAACCTGTAGGTTTGTTAAGATTTACACGGGCTGGATCCACTGCTCTTACTATTACCCAGCCAAGCGCATCATAGCCATGCCTTCGTATTAGGTATCAAACAGATCAGTGTACTGTATAGTGTCAGTGCCTTTTATGTATCTTTATGCTCACGTCTTTGGCTCCAGACTCTTTGTGCCTTAAACTTTGTGTTTGATTTGCCACTGTTTGTTATAAGTGACGGTCATTTATGCACATTTTTTGCTTATAATCTGTGGGTGGTATAGATTTTTTTTGGTATGTAGTAACAGACTAAAGTTTGCCTATTATACAGAATTGTTTAGTGTGATATCAGCTGTTAACGATATATAACAACTTTATGATGATCTGCATAATGTACGAGACTGGACTGGCTGATGCTGTTGGATGTATAGTAATGTAAAGTTATGCATTGCACTCTGCATGTCAAAAGAATAATGCTGATTAATTCTCGGGTACAGAGAAATTGCAAACAATAATCAGGAAATGGATTTGGAAGTCGTTGTGTCAGATGACTTAAATGTATCAACATAGATGCAACCACGGCTGAAAAGTTGTAGGGGATCACACGTGGGCTGGATGTCAAATCCTTCCCTTTCCTTCTCTCATCTGGTCTCGCCGTTCGATTATTATTTTCCCCACAGCTGTTTATGCATCCAATTCTCTACCCCTTAAATCTGTAAGCTTCCCCTGTGGGCCTGGGTGGCTAATGGGGCACCTTTGAAGTAGCATGTCGAGTCCAACAAAACTGACGGCAAAGGTTGGAGGGGATTAGATAGGCTTGGCCCCGAGGTTCTCGGTAGTTGGGAGGGGATGGGTCCCATATAGTGGTTGCGCCTATCACTTTCAGAGTGGTCAGTGTATTAAAGTGGCAGATAATACAGTTAGGATTTCGGAACAGGTTTGTGTGTAAAGTGTCCACAAATAATTCTGTAGTTGTGTAAGTCTCTTGTTTTACCATGCTATGTACTGTTATGGAGACCTTATTTACAGCAGGACAAAAGTTGCTAATAAGGGTCAGTATATTATGATCAGTACATACGGTACCATATGAGAACAGCTTGCAAAGTTATTGGCATTGCAAGGACTATAAAAGCATTGAGGTTTTTGAGATGATAACATTTGATTATATCAGTTTTCAAAACTGGTTCCAGTATGCATCTAGTGGCCGAGGCCATTCATATAAATTTTTATGACGAGATTTCTATGTAAAATACGATTTCTAAATGCACTATTGATAAATGAAATCAACTGCCTGAAGGTTTATTAACTTGCATGCCAGTAGACAGTTTAAGGAACAAATTGGGTTACTTTAAGTACAAAGGGGAATTTATGTAAGTCTGTTAAGGTTGGGGTCACTTTTTTGGCCACCCTGTAGATTTTGGTGGTGCTGAAGGCTATCATGAGCTTGTACTACGTGATGACTGAGTGTATTTTTCAAGAATAAAAACTAAAGTACGTAGTTTACTGACACCGACTGACGTTCCTGCTGCAGTGTGATTGGACTGACTGAAAGAGAATGTACATGTTGATAAACTTCGTATACAAATTAAGCATATATCATCACAAAACCATACACCAAATTATAAAACTGCAGTTAGCAGTTTAAAAGCCGAACAGTACAACAGCAGTCAAATAAATAAAAAAGATAAACTCAGAGAAACACGAGCACAGATTGCTAAAAACCTGCAGCAAAAAAATAGCGAATCGATGATGGCGAAGTCTGTGACTAACCAGCGAGACACACTGTAGATTACAAGCATATTGGAGTCTAAAATTAACAAAATCTAAGTCATCATATCGACATGCATCCCCACGCCAGTATGCAGCACACTTTATGACCTGTGACTGCCTTTGGAACTCAAGCTCAATGCATGCTGAGGTCCTGCCATAGAGTAGGCTATATGTATACCAAGTTTGGTGTTGATAGCTCAAGTCGTCTTTCTGTTAGAGTGCGGACATTCAGACACACAAAGCCACAGATACCACTAATCACGCTACCCACGTATCGGCTATTGCGGGAGTGGGTTAATGAGTGTCAAATACTGTGAGGTGTTTCAAAAAAAGTAGACATTAACATTCGAACCTCTAGTTTGTCCGCTGATCTACACATCAATACAACTCAAAAGCATCTATGACAGTTTGGTCCATTGGTAGTGTTCATTCGACGACCAAATGAAGCGGCAACAAAACTACTACGTAAACAGCGGGTCGACACTGCCGACAGGCGACTCGGGTAGGCCTAGGTGATCCAATACAGGTAACAGGTACACCTGTATTGAGTAGACGGGCCTGCTATACGTAGCTGTCCATTGCCATGTGCACCTGGTTGAGGCGGAACGCCAGCCGGTATCTCCTAGCAAACTCGTCTTCATCGAGGCACTGCAGCAGCTGAAACCACCAACACGCAGCAGTGATGCAGAGATGTAAGCGAGACCAGTTTTATTGCCAGACCGAGACTACACGCTGCAGGACCAAGACCGTCTGTTAATGTCCTATAGTGACCGAAGATACCATTGTCGAGCTATAAGCATAGGCCTACACATAACACTCTATAGAGTCCATCATGTGGAAACAGTTACCCACAAACCGGAAGTACATAACGCATCGCAACGCCATCAGACGAGGACCGAGCCACGGACACAGGCAACCTCCAAGAAATTTGGTGAAATTTAGCCATGTGATTTCTGACGTATGCGAGCTAAGAGCAGCTAGACAGACAGACAGACACACTCATCGCAACATATATTCCACCATCCTGGGTCGAAGTCATTGAGTATACATAATCTGACTGTTGTACCATTCTGTTTTTAGTGGATATCTACGGTCGAAGTGCAAACAGCAGAAAGTGAAAAACTTGGTAACCAACTTACGTGATCGTTGTACTTTACTGCGTACTGATACAGCTCGTATAAAGCCGCAGAAATGTTGAATTCGTTCTGATGAAGCTGCAAACACGACACAATAGCGTTTCAGTAGTAGGCCGCGTCGCTCTGTATAAGCGACCTGTTCTTACA
>Ga0209782_1000657_pt1 | contig 15930 bp, 18 predicted proteins | sample WorMetmaBAHAMAS1_FD_187390 | JGI IMG/M metagenome (GOLD analysis project Ga0209782, IMG submission 187390) | Marine gutless worms symbiont microbial communities from Max Planck institute for Marine Microbiology, Germany - Inanidrilus... | ecosystem: Host-associated > Annelida > Digestive system...
ATCCTAACCCCCCTGCCCGGCGGTGGCTGATTCTAGTTGTGGTGTGCAATATAGGCAGCAAAGACGAAGCAAGCAATCAAGGAAGAAGAGATGCAGATCAGTGTGATTGAGCGTGCGCAGAACATTCAAGTCCAGGACCAGGAAATTATCCGCCGAGAGCGCGAACTTGATGCAACAATCCGCAAGCCAGCTGAAGCCGAGAAGTATCGCCTGGAAAAGATTGCCGATGCGAATAAGTATGAAGTTATTTCTGCTGTGGTGATAGTGTTGTAACGTTTAAAAAAATTAATAGATAGAGTAAATGAGTTATGGCACCAGTAATGACTTCATGGTTAGTCAACCTATGTTTCAAGTCACCAAGTTTGCCATCAAGAACTTTGCATTGTTATGGTACTGTGAATTGAAATTTTTTTTTGTGTAAGCAGCTATACGACAACCATCATTTGATGATGTTAATTGTATTATTTTGTCAGCTATTCAGCATGTGCTATTAAGGGTTGTTGCTGTCTGATTTCATATCTGTATAACTCTATAATCCGTGGTGTTTTTTAATGCAGAAACCGTATCGTGTTGGAGGCACAGGCATCAGCAGAAGCCATTCAGGTTTGTAAGTTGCATAGTTCTACGATTTGTGTTTGCCTGACACATTTTATTGTTAACTGTGAATCTTTGTGCGTTAAATGTTGCTAACTGTAGTTAGTGTTGACTGCTTTCCGTAGCTGAAATATTGCTAGTGATTTGATGTAGATGAAAGGAGAAGCAGAAGCATTTGCAATTGAGGCAAAAGCCAAAGCGGAAGCAGAGCAGATGGAGAAGAAGGCAAATGCCTGGAAGGACTATCAAGATGCAGCTGTCGTTGACATGATCTTGGATGTTCTGCCAAAGGTTTGCATTCTCTTGCAATTTTTCACGTGCAAAGTGCATTTTTAGCACTCACCCTTTTTGTACACTAGTATAGCAAATGTGACTGTAATTCTGTTTCTGTCCGTCCCTTTATTGCACTGATGGATTTGTCTCTAAGTAGCAGAATATATATTATAACTTTTTAAGCATATGATAGCCCATATTCTATTTTTCTTATACCAAAAAGTGCAGCAAAAATTGTTGTTAAAACAGTACTCAACCATTCTACTGTGTACGAATGCGCGAGTAATTACAGTTTCTGTTGAAACTATATTATGTTAATAAAATGCACAGTGTGGTGTAGTGCACACATTCCAAAACGCAAGTTTACAAACAATCTGCACTGCAGAACACACACAGAGTTAACCTGACTGCAGTCATTACACATCTATGGTAGTGTGATAGTCCTGAACAGTTTAAACGGTTGCTTAAGACTCATCTGTTTGGTTCTTGAGACCGCGGCACCGTGTGACATTTTTGTTAGGAGCGCCGTGTATAAATCTTACTTACTTACTTACACTACATTAATGACACAGTACAAAATAACAGAAAGCCAAGTGTTGTTGGTCAAGCTTCACTTTCTTCCATGTATTTATTCAAGTGACTTTTCCATTCAGTGATTCATCTTGTCATACTACATTATTGGCATCTTCACCAATTGCATGTTTTGTATAAGATTTCAGCTGAGCAGTATATTCAGATTTCATAGTGTTGAGTGAAAATAAATTATTTTTCTTATATGCACAAAGCATGTAGGTGACCTGCTTCAGTGGCTCAGAGGGCTAGGGCTGTTGGAGCTGCAGTGCAGTGAGCCTGGCTGACTAGTTCGGCAGGGCGTGGGTTCGTCTCCCACCCCTGCCAGCATGTCAAGTCAGGTTTCTGCATGCTATGAGATTAAATTCTCGGCAGGTACAGAGGGTTCGCCTGTGTCCTCTTTAAACTGCGACAGGCCATTACACCTGGATCGGGGACGTCTGGTGTGTGGCTAGAGCCGCCGGTGTGGATAACAGATGGTAGGGGCCAGCGGTCTTATAGGAAGACCGCATATCGGCACCCTGCCAGAGAAATCCGTCGGCTAAGCTAGGCTCTATAAACATATAGTACAAGCCCCAGGGTTAGAGGGGAATTGCGCACTGGGCCATGTCTAGGCCTCAGCGTTGGGCTATCACATGGTTAAAAAGTCGAAAGACTGTCAACGGCCAACCGCCACCCCTGATGAATGAAAGCATGTAGGTCATTACTTTGTAAAGGCATTCATACAAACACCGAACGTTGCATCTGTATGGAAATTACGAACCCTAACGTGTTTTGCAGGTGGCTGCAGAGGTTGCTGCTCCGCTGTCACAGACCAAGAAAGTTACTATGGTTTCGATGGGCAAGGGTGAAATTGGTGCAGCCAAGTTAACCACCGAAGTCCTTGATGTTGTGGAAAGGATTCCAAATGTTGTCGAAGGCTTAACTGGTGTCAACATTACAAAGGTAATGTATAATTAGTTCATTTTGTTAAATCTTACACTGCTGTATCATTGTTTATATTGATATTGACACTTTTCAGCATCGAGCATTCCATCGATAGATTGAGTACTAAAGTTGAAGGTACTCAGCTTAACGACTCCCATGTAGTAACAAATACTGTAGGCATCGTGGCAAGTGGGTGCGAGCAACTTGCCACAAGTTGTTGCGTAGTTGTGCCCCGACCGGGGATCGAACCGGCGACCTCCTGATTGCAAGTCGGACGCACTACCACTGTGCCACAACAGCCACTTGAGTACTGGTATAATGCTCCTTCGCTCACGAGACTAGTACCTGATTGATGAAAGTGGTTAAGGTCACTGGATGATTTTTTAGGGCGACAAGCTGCTATATAGTGTAGCATGTTGCTCTTGTGCTAAAGGTATAACGTTTGTCTGTCTGTCTGTCTGTCTGTTTGTGTCTGTAACGTTGGTGGAGTGTGATCGCACAGTGCGACAAAAAACGAAAATGAGCACAACAGGCCCAGATCGTAGTATCCCGTTATCCTAAATGTGAAAAAAGATGAATGGAGTAATAAGAAGTTTTGCACTTTGGTGCCTATAATCTCAGTAAACGTGCAAACTGTGCGTTAAATCAGTATATAACATTAATATGAAATTTCATATAATGAATCAATGGTACCATCTGCGGGCACCTACGACAACCGGAAGTGCCTGAAATCGCATTCAGAACCGGTCGAATACGATGTAAACAGAAACGATATATGTGTTTGTTATTAGGCAACAAAGTCATCACAAAGACGTGTGTGAAACTGCTATCAGCGTGCAACCGTGGAATGAAGCCTTTTTTCTACACTTTGCAGTAGTTCTTCGTCCATCGATGTTCGTGCTGTTATAAATAGCCAGTATATGTTTCATCTGTTGTGTAAACTTCTGCACTGCAGGAAATTCACGGAAATAAAAAAAAATCCCCGCAATTCACTGCACTGCAAAGCTGTAAATTTCCTGTAAAAGTGACAGTGCTATGCCATCTTGCTGTTTCTGTGACGTGTAGCTCTTAGATGTCTGTTGTCCACTGGAGTTACAATGTATTTACCACCGTTTAGCCGCTAGACTTGTAAGACTTTCACTGTTCTCGGATCTGTACAGAAATATTTCTTGTCATTTTTTAAGAATATATTAAGTGGTATTTATTAATGAATGCAGCTGATTTGGTTCTAGTCAGATGTTGTAGACAATGTATGCAGTTTTGTATTTTTTTGCAATATTTTCAAAACTTTGGAAAATTTTTGCAACCAAAAAAGAATTATGACTTGCTTAACTCCTGTTGCATACTAAAGCATAGTTCATGAACTTGAGTGATATCCATCACTTACTCAACTTCCGTGATTCGGTCTCCTTGTCGTGTAATTCTCAGGTAATGCTGTTTATCCACTTTTAGGTTTGTAGAGTGTCTTCTTTTGCTTTTGTTAACTGGTCTTCTTTCTGTTTTTTTTTTCGATGTGGCATTCCAGATTGATCCAGATCTACAAAAGAGAATCTTTAGGATAATTGAATCAAACATTACAGGCAAGATGCCTTTCTCCGTAGCTTTATAGCTGCTGAATTATATTTAATGGAGCCATCCAGAAACTGAACTCCATCACAGTAGACGAACAACATGCACAATGTTTGACTGGCATGTCCAGGAGTATTCTTTTTTGGCTCGGTAATCTTCAGTATAGGCTAGTTGGAATATTTGGTTTTTGTGGGTCGGATGCCCTACTGTCAAAGTGTCAAAACAGCCATTGAAAATATGCTTCTTGTGCTGTTGATTGAATCACAGGTTATTCTGTGACTACTAAGTACGCTGCTAACTGAAGAGTCCATAGATTAGCTGTAGATGTGTTGTTTTGTTTTTGTATGAGTCTGTTAATATTTCCAATGTAACATGTTAGTTATGTGCACGATAGTTTTGGAAAATGCTGTATTTTTAGCATTTAGTCCATTATCTTTATCATGTATTTATTTAATGACTTCCGCGTAACTGTCACTTTGCTGTAACATTTTGTCAGAAAATTTGCTATTTTTATATCAGAAATCAGACTGCAAAAAACTAGCATTTTGTTCTCCTTTACACTACCTTATTTCAGTTGAAGATTGCATTTGAAGTCTTACACAATTTGTACAAAAAGCACACGAGAGACTTCCTAAAATCATGCAGCTTATTCCTGTCTGTTAATTGTTTTCATCATGAGGACATCTCTGTTCACATTACCAGTCTTCATAGCTGGTAAGACATCCTCATTTCCAACAATTTTGTATAGTGCTTGTATGGTTAAAAAGTTTTTAGTTTAAACAAATCTAACATGGTGTCTGCTCGCCATTTTAAAAGTTGAAAAATCATGCCTCAGGTATGGTTTGACTAGTTGCTGTTAAATTTGGCACGGTGATGCACATTAGGGAGCAGGAATCTATTTGATGCTAAAATTTTTTTAATGTTTTCACAGTCAGTAATTGCAGCCATCAACCCTTTCAGAGTTGTTATGATTCAGCTGGTTTGCATGAGATTTAGAATGGTGATTGGTAAACTTAGTGACTGCAAACCCTATGTACAGAGCAAAAGGACATTTGTGAGGTAATATAGATTGATCACTGCCATCCCCCCCCCAAAAAAAAATTTCAAATTTTTGAAAATCCAAGTTGGCGGATGTTTTTCAGATACTGTAAACTGCTATGGTGCAGTTTGGGAGGGGCAAATGTTACTCGATAGGCCTGCGCCCTATCTCAGTAAAGGTTAGAAATACTAAATTTGGTTAAGTCGAGTTTACTATAAATTTTAATAAAATGGAAAAAAACTGATCATAGTTTGTCTAATGTTGTTTAAGCTAAAACTGTAAATCACCAACAGTTACAAAAATTGGTAAATTATAATCATGAAACACATGCTGGAGATTGACAGATTTAAATCAGCACATCACTGTTGCAGTTTTCAAAGCACATCAGACATCTTCCTTCCCATCATTGTTGTATAATACCTGTACAGTGACTCATTATTTCACAGACACTTGTTGCCTGTGTTCATTCATTCATTCATTCATACAAGTTGTGCAATTGAATTGTAAAATATTCTTTGTGAATGACAGCATGGAAAACCCTGAAGCATTCGCGTGTATGCATCGTTGCAGCGTAGATGTTATTTGTGCTTTGAGCTAGTGGCAATTTTTGTACTACTGAGCGATGATGCACTACTTATTGTTCAGTATTTTGCATTCAAGCTTTTTAACTATCTTCTTTCGATGGCGGCACATTCAATCAATCACCGAGAAGAAAATGCATGTAGTCTACAGCAGGAAAACTGCCACAGTTAAGTGGAGTAATCAGGACTGGTTTCACAGCGTGTGAGGCCAAATTAAACCTAGGATGGTCCTTAACAGGAAATGGGTGAGGAGAGTGGACCCCTCCTCATTAGCTAATAAGTCAATACGAGCACTAGTGCAGCACTTCTAATTTGCTAATAAGTCTGGCCGCAGTTCAGACCATCCAGGTAAAGGGTGCAGACTCGTTTCCTGCATTTACGGGCATAATGCTGTTGTTGATCTCTAATTAAGTGAGATATTCTACTAATAAACGCTCAAAACGTTCACAGTGGATGTTATTGCCATATCCAGCACAGAAACTGTCAGGATGTGCTGCAGGTGCACGGGCATTCATCGCTGAGCAACGGCCGAGATACGTATAGGCGGGTGGGCCCATTCTGTCGGCTGTGCACACAGAGGTGCTGGCTGGGCGTGGCGAGACATGGAGATGGATGTCAGTTGCTGCTGGGGCTTTGGGCGACCGGGTATTGGCTAGAAATAAGTAAGAAAGAACATAGATGTTAGGCTCTCACTGGGCCTCATCAAGCATAATGTCTGTTTAGGTATAAAGTCTGTCTTGGACTGGCTCAGTAAAGCTGCAGTCTTACGGTGGAACAATGCTGTAATACGATGTGATGCCGTTGTGTGTTGCTTAGGTGTTGACTGTACTGTGTTTCCGCAGTGTAAGTGTGCTGTGTGCTTGAGAGTCGCATCTTGTAATCAGTATTGTGAGTTGGTCATGGTCTTGACTCATGTTGTTTTGTTAACATTAGTATCACGAGTACGGTTAAATTATTTTCATCTTTATTTAGTTCTTTAATCATGCTTCCATAAAGCTTTTCACAGTTTTGGCATCATACAGTTTTGTAGTCCCTTATTTGGAGTCCACAAAGATAGGCCAGTTCAGCTGCAACAGCTTGTGATATTGATTGGCTAAATAAGCTTGCCTACGTGGTTGGTGGAAATAACTGTATTGTCTGTTGTTTTTTGGCCATAATGCATAGCCCTCTTTTCTCCATTAGGCAACATCTGAACATCCTGGGCATTCTTTTTTTTGTCGGGAAATAAAAGGCTTTGTTTTTGTGCCAGCAGCACAAATGTCACCATGATATGCACCCACACTCGTGCAGTCCTGTTAGTTTAGGTTTAGATGTTGCGAGTTTTTGTATCTTTTTCTTTTGCTGTCGACAATTTTAGGTGTTACGGTTAGTGTTTTGAGTCTGTGTATTTTTGTTTTAACTGTATTTTCATTACTGTGAGTTTAGCTGTTAGTACTAGTGCTTGATTGCTTGGAAATACTAATCTCCGAATTTAACTTCATGTATATATCACGTTGGACGTTGAAACATGCCATTATGTTACTGATGTTTTTTTAGTGTTAGTGGAGTTCTAAATTAACTTTATCATCTCCATTTATGGCGGCAGCATATTTTCTTCGGTTTTGTCATCAGCAATTGTGGACTAGATTTTTTTTGCTTTTGCGACATTTATGGATGTTGGTAAGTGTAAAATTGGTTTGTTCTTGGGTTCTGTGACATCTTGATGGTTCCATTGACCTGTCAACAGTTTAACTATGCGCCTGCAATTCGTCCTGTTGACTGACACACGGTGCGTTAAACGCTGCATAATAATAATACTATAATTGTGTGAAATAATAATAATTCTCAGTGTAGTGCCATTACTTTGTGCCAAATGCATCTGAGTTTTGCTTTGTGGATGTAAATCTTAGTACTGAGTTTCATCACCTGTTGTTCTGGTACTTGGTACAAATCTGTCTTCTGTTATTTATTCGTTATTTCCTCTCTCTTTCTAGTCACTAACTGTAAACATTGAATATTTTTGTATAATGTGAAATGTTTATGTGTTGCAAAGAATTTGATGAGATAATTGTAATGAAATGATTATTTACTGCATGTGATCACCTCTCATATAGGCAACTATTCCAGCCTCTTAATGTTTGGCCAGTTAATGGAGTTTGTTTGTTCTAAACAACACCACACTTTATAGGTGCACAGAGGACAAGAATTGATAGAATGCTGGATTAAGGAAATACAATTTTTATTGTTATCTTGTTTACTGTTTTAAGCTACTTTTTAAAGTCAACTGATTGGCTTGACTCATTTCATTTGTGTTAGTTACAAAACCATCAAATTTCACTCTATAGGCACACATGGTCTGTCACAAGTGCTGTTAAACACAGACTTGTCTTGAGCCTTTGCATTATTTCTGTCATATACCAGGGATATTGTGCAGTGCACTACTAGTCCATTTTACACTACTGTAGGCCTACTAGTCATTTAACATTTGGAGGTGTGGATTATACATGTTTACTGTTATGCAGTTTTACAACTGGAGAGGTCGGAGAGACTGTTGTTTTTATTTTATTGTTTATTTTTCACTGTTTATCTGTTGCTTGCTTTTCAGTGTGTTTTATGACCGGATTTTTCTGCAGTTTGTTGCTGGACTGGTCAAGAGCACTGTAATGTTGTTATCCATAATCATATTTGATTCGACAGATTCATTACACATAAATAATGCTTTTATTTGTAGTTAATAAATATGTGCATCATGTATTCAATAAAATATTGTGATGTGTGACTCGACAGCTTCCTTTATTGTGTATTTGCTGTTTCTGTAGTTCATGGCAGATCATCACAAACTGTAATGACATAGCAACACTGGTATGTGCATTTCAGAATTTATTGCTAAATTCTAGCAGATTCTACAGCTATACACTGTGTCCACAGTTGCTATTTGTACAGAATAGCTCATTGAGAATATTACTTTTTGAATATGCCATACCAGTATGCAACCATAAAAGATATAACTAAATTCATCAAATGTTCAGAAGCTTCGTAAGGTGCACTTTTCTGCAGTGGTTAAATATTGTCTGAAAATTAGCTGATGTGATGTGACTAGTTTAGTAATACAAAGAGTTGTTAGCGCAGTAAGTTTGGGTTGCACCATCCAAACGTAACTTAAGTAGTCTTGTTCCTCATACTGTATTAACCGATTTTCTAAATAGTTCAACATCAGAATTAGGAGAAAATTTGCAATAATATCATCACTAAAGATCCCATCACACCTAAAGCGTGTTGCTACACTACCTTGTGAAATGTCACTGAGTGCGGAAAACTGTTGCAGTGTTTCATTGATGCTGCTTTAATTGATGTTGGAAATATAAATTTGTGGGTACAACAGACTTAGCAGCAGCAGTGTAAAGGAATTCTTAACCTCTGTAAAATACACGATATGCAACTGTTACATGCAACCCATCTTGCATTTTGAAATATGAATACAAATGTACATTTCAGACAATCAGGAGACAATTCAAATGTTTAAAAAGTCAATTTTTACAGTGCATGTACAAACATACCATCACATTTGCCTGTGTGCAAAAAAGGTGCTGAAAATGCAGGACATGAAAATGTTAGAAGAAGATCGAGACATGTAATGTTGAGAGTGAAATCACTGGCATTGAAAGTGGCCAGTCCAGAATTGTACAGCTGAAAGCAAACTTGGTACGCCAGCATTTGAAGCAAAGATGACATGTATGCTGACTGTACAGGGTGGCCCAAAAATTTGTACAATTTTTGTACGTGTTAATTTTATCATACACTGTATTAACCGATTTACGAAATAGTTTACTGTCACAATCAGGAAAAAAATTGCAATAATATCATCACTAAAAATCCCACCACACCTAAAGCGTGTTGCTACACTACCTTGTGAAATGTCACTGAGTGCGGCAAACTGTCGCAGCGTTCCATTGATCACGCCATTGGCCAGAGGCAGCGCCAGCTAGAATGCATCATTCAGCAGCAAAGCGGACACATCGAACATTTGATGTAAACACTTTAGGATGTGACAGTTACTTTAGACAGTAACTGAGACACACACTAAACACATTCTTTCCTGTTGTTAAGTTTTTAAAATATATTGTTACAGAAGTCATCGTGTTTTCAATTTGCTTTTAAAACACTTGACATTTCACAAGGTACTGTAGCAACACACTTGAGGTGTGGTGGGATTTTTAGTGATAGTATTATTGCAAATTTTCTTATGATTCCGATAGTGAAAAATTCCGTAAATCGGTTAATATTTGATAAATTTAAGGTGTACCAAAAATTGTGCCAAATTTTTTGGGCCACCCTGTAGAGTGCCAATGGTGAGATGGAAGAAAGTGATAAAGTTCAGCTGACGTTTAAAATTAGATTTTTCGAGTTTTTGTGAACTGCATTTTCAGTTAACCCCCAAAAATGATAGATTATTATTACCAGTTTACAGTTAAGTGCTAGATAGCATCTGATAATGACACTGTGTCACTTTACAGCCATATGCATAATACAATACACTGATACAATAGTGTATACATAAAGATACATTACAATATCAGATCTTGTTACATGTATGTGTTAACATTGTTAATTAGATGATGGGAAATGCCATAAAACTGTAAAAAAAAAATAAGTTCCACGAGTCCCAAGGCACAAAGGCTTTATTTGGGGGAAGTGCAGGAAGACTTGGAATATAACTCGGGCAAAGTGAAGAAAAACCAGAAGCAGTACTCGAAGACCTGTGATAATACTCATATTTTGCAGTATAAAACAATCTGCAGTACTGAAGTTCAGTGCAACACAGCTCTCTCAAAAATTGTGCTGCGACTCGGCCAAAATTGGATGATTTTCCTTCATTTGGCATGGTGGCGTTCTGAAACGGATTGGAATATCACAATTTTGATTTCAACATGATAATTGGCAATCATTTCTGTACATCTTGTAAAAATTTTGTGAGATTCGGATTAGTCACCCCGGAGTTTTAGGCGAAAAAAATTGTACGGCCGGAGTTGATAATTTTTACCACGCTTAGTTCACACACACACACACACACACAAATTTCTACATTAAAGTGGATTTCAGCTTCTAAACTGATGTGAGTGTGCCTGTGTGAAAAATACATAGAAGAAAGTTTATGTACAAATGCAGACAACACAGAACAAATATAGACTGGTTTCGACTGTAAACCAAATTCAATCAACATACTGACAGGGGGCATAAAGAGATTCTTGCATGCAGAAAAATTATGTTTACCTACACATGAGATCATATGTTTACATTTACAGCAAGAAAACGTTGCCTACCGTCTTCTGCTTGCAGCGTGCTAATGCTCAAACTCCACTGCTCACCATATATAAATCACTATGCTTATTTCTTCAGCAAGGCAAATGCTGTTACCACATTCTACAAGAATATGCCAACTTAACGGCTAATTTAATTTAACTTAGATTTAGTTGGTTCCGTTCCATCATTGTTTCCACGAAATGATTAGTGGAAAAATTTGTGTGGCCCAATGCACTTTCTAAGGTATCAGTCACTCGAACTTGCTTTTTTGTTTATTTTTGTTTATCCATTAAGTGACTCCTGAGGGAAGGGGCGTCACTCCCTTTACGTCAGCCCTGTGCTGCGTCAGTACCCATTCAGGACAGATGTTTCAGAACAACTTCTGCCGGAGAGACAAAATGAATTGTAGAGAAACGCCAAGCATCTTATAACCGCCTGACTGCTTGTTGGACTGGCGAGACATGATTAATTCCGATAACGAATTAGGCACGAGCCTGCGTCAGACTCGGACGGCATTCATTGTTAACTTCTTAGAGGATTCAAGTGGCTTTCAGTCGAAACTGGACTATCACCGTCAGCATAATCGCTGCTCTAAAACAAGCACATTAACACACAGGTGTGTGTGTGTGTGTGTGTGTGTGTTCAATGACAGCAACATGGAACTTATCATGTACACAAATAACTGCCCGCAGACCACGACTGATAAAGCTGAAATTCAACTTAACCAACAGCCGACAGGCGTTTTATCTACAGTTAAGAATATCACCCGGTAGGCTTAAGACAGCGGAAATGCTGCACACACCAGCAGTAAGAGATATACCATAACGCAAGTGAAGTAAAATAAAATAATTGACAACGGTTGAGTTAGATACCTCATATGTTGCATGATAATATATTCTCAAGCTCCAACAAACTTATTCTGTTTTTCTTATCCTGGAAGCCATACGCAAACCATCATGAAACGATTTTGTATTGCAATAAACGTATAGCGCTCAATCAACTCAGAGTACACAGCTTAGTTCAGGTATCGTCACTGTTGTTTTTCACAACAGAAATGTAAAATGAGTTTCTATAGTAATGGTAGCGACAGCGTGCATCATCGGTGTGCACAGATCATACTAACTGGGTGGCACCCATATGTATCCCCATGTAATAGATGTCATACATGGTAACTTGGCCACACTAGTCAATACCCTAAATGGCATCTCGATTTTCTGTGTTTTTTGCACAGAGCATGGTCAGGAGTAATTACATTTGTAATCTGCGCCAAACTCGTGACTAACACGCACATGCACATGGATCATGCTATGTACAGTACTGTAAATCAGGGTGACCCAAAAAATTATGAAATTATTTCACTGTCAGAATCAGAAGAAAATCTGCAACAATACTATCACTAAAAATCACACCATACCTCAAGTGTGTCACTACACTTCCTTGTAAAAATGTCAAGTGTCTTAAAAGTAAATTGCTTTCATATGACCGCAAATGTCGGAATGACCATGGCTTCATTGGTTTGACCATCTGTGCTGTTCATTGCACAGCAGACCTGTTCCAAAAACTATCCAGTTACCCACAAAAGAACCTGGCTAAACCTGGACTTATTTCAGACAAGAAGAGTGATGTGTGCGTGTGTGTAACCATGGCTATAATACTAGGAACAAATCAAAGAATCATATGACATGAAAAGAGTCTCAGGTGGTTGAACAGGATGGTACGTAGCTTTTGTGCCAAAAATCAGCCATGTAGTGTGAGCTTGCATGGCGTAGTGTGGTAAAAAAGCAAGCAATAACACGCAAGACAAAAAAAAATAAAATTGCAATAAAAGTTAACGATGCAAAAATGGTAGTAAAGTCAGTCATATCACTAGGGGGACAGCATGTGCAGGAAATATCCAACTTACCACCAGCACCTTCTGCAATATGTGCTTATCACTGGTGTTATTTGAACCAAAGCTTCTATTCGCTGATCTTGCCACTTCACTTAACTTTTCTTGCAGTGATTCATATACCTGAAACAATACACCATCCAGTATTACAATCATCATCATAAGCAGTGTTAGCCTGGTTAAAAAGTGAAAGCAGGCCTACAGTTATTCAGTATCTTATGACATGTTTAACATTCTAAATGATTCTGTACTCCATCATTATAGCAATTTTGCATTTTAAGCTGTGTCATCAGTATCATTGGTTGGCCTACAGTGTTCAGGTTAACAACACATGTAGGGCAGTACATAACAGAAAAAAAAAACAAGGTAGAAAATTTTATGGATATGAAAAAAAACAGCTGACATAAATAGCAATATCAGTTTAGAACAAATCGCATGTTTTAAGTGTAAAACGTTGTTCAGTTGTATTCGTGTAATGGAAGTATTAGTACAGTTCAGTTTTCATGGAAGAGGAATTTCAGCATGTTCAGAGATAGTCTGCTGCTAACAAACTTCAAATTAACATTTCCAAAACTAAGAAACTTTTATTTAGACATCCATCTGCTCATCATTTTACTGCATCAAGTTTGCTGTTTATTGAACAGTTCACAGTGACTAAACTTCTTGGAATTTATATTTCTGAAACCTTATCGACTGTCACACATGTTGAACACATCCTGACTGTTTCCAATCAACGAATGTACCGACTTGCATAGCTGAAAAACTTGGTTAAAGGTATGCGTATGTGTATGCCTCACATGTCGTTGGGTTTGTCGTCTTCATTGTTGCTTCTAGTTATTAAGTGCTCTATACTCTACTCTGTATCCTGCTGTGGTGGTACAGTATTCATTAGTGGCTTGATCACTGCAGGAATAAAACGTAGGTATAGATTTAGATATTTGTGTTGCAGCACTAAAAATTACGAAATGCCACACTGGCATAGAATGATGTTTGTACTTCTAAGTTTACGTTTTTATGCATTAAGTGACAGACTGTTGTCATGCTGGCTAAGGCTGGAGCCTGGTGGTAGACGGTTCTGGGACATATGAAGGAATCTGTTAGTCAGTTGATTCTGCAACCATGGTAGCTGAACTCACTCAGGTGACGAATACTGTGACATCGCAGCCTAAGATGACCTCCAGCCATTTAAAGAACTTCTGTTGGTATGGCAGAACAACATACCACAGAAAGTGGTTTCAAAACCAACTTGCTGCCAAACTGGTTACAGTGGTCAACTAACACTGTGCAAATGTGCATAACTGGCATAATGTCCATTGCATTGTCGAGCCCCTGACATCAGACGAGTGACAGTATTCTCAACAGTGCGTTTGTAGCAATTATGACTAGCTCTAAATGTCATCGAAGAACAGTTTGGTGATACAGAAGTAAACAGTCAACCTGTCACAGACTGAAAAACGTGCCAGTAATTCTCACTGTAAGTACAAAACTCGAACCTTGTACGGTATTTCGTCACGTGGTTGGTGTCTGAAGTTGTCGTGAATGGGGACTCCCATGATCATGTGATACATTAGACAACCGATTCCCCAGACTTCAGTATGTTCGCCCACATCACATTCCTCACCAGCATCAGATGCTGAGGTTGACATCTACAGATGCACCACAATGTCATCATCTGTTACCTATGTCTGCATCTGCAATAATGAAATCACTCCCAACTGTCCAATTGCTACAGATATTGTAAAACGTAAGAATTACAAGTAACCAACAAATTCCTTTTGTTGACAAACTGGTTAGTATGGACCCACAACTCTGTCATTACAACTATGATAACTGGGGTATTATTGAACAAAAAATATGACGTTCAAGACGCTGAAGCATTTGCCAGTTTAGCTAACCTAGCTCCATTATTTTAAGGTTCTGTTTCTAATGAGTCGTCAAAAGACGTCAATATCATTTCCTGTCAAAGTTATCGTCTTAGTAATCCAGTAATCTACAGAAAGTTTTGAATCACTACTATGTACTTATAATAAAGTGAGCTTAAGTATGAACGATATTTCTATTCCTCTGAGAGCTTCACACTTTTACATAATATCAACAATATTCATAGATTAGAAGACTCATATATCCAAACAAGTAAGCACTGCATACCTCCGGTGGAATGGTTTCTACTGGCAGTGACTCACGTAGCACTTCGCCAATTTCGTAGTCATCCTCAATCTGAGATATTGTGATGGAGTAAGAGAAATCTGACAGCTGGACTGATGTTATGTCATCCGATCTTGACAACAGAATTGCACGGGCTGAAAATAAAACAAAATTACTGTGTAGTTGCATTTGTGTAGGTGGAGGTGGCCACTGGCCAGATAACACAGTGCTGCCAAAAAGTGTACTGAGACTGACAATCTTACCTACCATTCCAACAGAGGTAGAGAATCCCGATCCGATGAAGTTCTTTGGTTGCTTTAACAAGCTTGTCAGCACACCGCCAAGTTGCAACTAAATTCCAAGGCATTTTGTTCGACAAAACATCTTCCAAAGTAACTGTCAATCAATCAGCCAGTTAATATTTTGTTATAAACAGCAGTTAAATAACAAAACTGTAAAACTGTGTAATGACACTTCAATTCTAAGGTAGAAATATCTGCAGTAACATGCATTAAAAATACAGACAAATCTCATAATGCTCTGCATTTAAAACTGGTTACAGCAAAAACTATACAACAACATTATCAAGCAGGCAGTCTTCTCAAATATTAATGAACTGAGCATAAGTCGCCATCATTACAAGCAGAAGTAGTAGGCCTATTATAATTTTTAGCATCACAAATGAAAACTCATCAGTACTGATAAAAAATATGATTGATACCGGGTACTTCCCAGTTCGCGTGAGTAGAAAAGTATAAATACCTCGGTTAATTGGTGAAGTAGTACAAAGGGTTGTCACTTTAGAATTATAACTGACCCACTGAAGAGGCACAATATTTTTTAAACGTCTAAGTCTTTCCAGCCTTTTCAATGTTCTAGCCGTCCATTCCTGGGTGGGATACTGCAATACATCATCAATGGTAAACACATATGCTACTTGTATGTTATACAACTGTCTCGAGTGGTATAAGTGAGTGTTAACGAATTTATACCACGATAGACAGTTGTATAACACACTTATTCCACCGTGGCACGAGTCGCCAGCGTTAGGCCTACGAATTTCA
>Ga0209782_1000658_pt1 | contig 15930 bp, 17 predicted proteins | sample WorMetmaBAHAMAS1_FD_187390 | JGI IMG/M metagenome (GOLD analysis project Ga0209782, IMG submission 187390) | Marine gutless worms symbiont microbial communities from Max Planck institute for Marine Microbiology, Germany - Inanidrilus... | ecosystem: Host-associated > Annelida > Digestive system...
TAAACAGATTATAGCAGTTCGCAAACATGCCTCACTCACCGCTATGGAAACTTGCATGCCATGTGAGATCACACAGTGTTACCTGCCACCAGGCAGAGATGATATTCCCACATTCCGTACCGGTAACACTGTGATCCCATATGGCACATGAGTTCCCATAGTGGTAAGGCTAACTGCAAACTGCTATATGCATTTACCTTTACCTTACCTTTAAACAGTTTTTGTATGAAACAGTGTAAGGATGCCTAGAGCAGCAATAGTTAACTGAAAGATGACAGTGAAGCAACAAATAACACATTAAACACGAACAATGGTTACATTCACCCGAGCTGAAAAATCTGCTGCGAATTGTTGACATCGGTCGTGCCTGTGATGCAGCTACCAACTGATTAACAGTGTGACCACTCGACGTGCTCAGCTCCACGCTGGAGTCTTCAAGAACATGGCTTGGACTCGACTTCGACACCGGCCGCTTGGGAGGTTTCTTGCGCTTTAACACATCACTCAGACGTCTGCAACATACCACCCGCTGCACAGCATAGCTTTTATACTACAGTTCACATCACACACTGCCAAAGCACTGTTGCAAAAAAAAATAATAAATAAGGTCAAGATAGGTCAAGAACATATTTGGCGTGATATGCCGATTTTTGCCGTATTGCCGCAAAAGGTGCTATTGTAAACAGCATAAACTCTGGTGTTTCAGGACCGAATTGCACACAATGTAGAGAAATTCATTTTATTTAATCTTTATAAATTGGAACTGCGATATTGCAATCCATTTAGGAATGGCAGTGCAACAAAGTAAATTGGTCCAGGAAAAATGCCAATTTTTCAACTTTAATAGGTGAGAAATAAAAAGCTGGTAGTCATGACATGTCCTGCATGAAACTATTTGAGCAAACAAATTTAGCAGACGTTGCAATTTGTTGATAGAAACAGAACAATGAATGAACAAAATAAATGGTATTAAGCAAAAATTGACTTATGCTATTACAGACAACTACTTATGCAAACAAGTACAAATGGTATTACAATGCTTTCAACAACAAAATAAACATACAAATAAACTGCTGGAAATTAATATGTTGGTCAAATAGCATTGTCATCAAGATGTACAGTTAACAGCAGACCTACGACATAAACGAACTAATGACCATAAATAATCGCAGGTCAAAGTAGTGTCACAAGTGACGTACAAATGAGGAAGAGGGCTGCTTGGTTTGTCTGCCATATCAGCTCTCTGTACTGACAGACCAGAGCCAGCTGCAGACGTGCTGGCAGGCGCAGGCCGATCAACGGACTGGCTGCACACGTTACCATTGTCTTTCTTCACCGACAGATCAAGAACTCTATCTTGAATAGAAAGCCGCGAGATGTGGTGAACAACGCCTGCAGTGACAGCAACACAAACAAAAATCTGCCCAGAAACACTATATACAGGGGCCTCAGCGCTGGACAAGAAAAAGTCCGCCCGAAGAAAAGGTGAACACTATATACAGCACGACATTTTTACAGCAATTTTCGAGGTAGATCAGCAGGCTACTCATCTGCTTTTAAACATACAACGTGCATTTCTGTGATATGTTCAATGCAAGCTATCGCACACTGAAACAACATGCTGCCCCCGCCAATGGCAGTATGATACGAAAATATTGTGCCAATGCTGCAAGTCCATACAGTCCAGACATATCTTATTTAACTGTACACGTAAAAGACTAAAGATAGATGTGCATTACCTTCATGCCTGAACTCAACGCAACAGATGTCTGGTAATCTAATAATACAATAATAATAATATAATAATAATAATTTATTATAGTGCCTTAAAGTCCCACACGTATGGAATACAGAGGCATTGTTGGCTTTAGGTTAAGACTGTCTGAACAGATGTGTTTTGAGATGTTTTTTAAAGGTGTGTACAATTCGAGAAGATCTATCTAATGATAGATGGTAGTAAATTCCACGTGTGTAGAGCTGTGACTTAAAATGCCTGCCATGCAAGTTCAGTTCATCTTCACGCAGCAGACAGCAGAAGAGTGTTGGATGATTGCAGAGGTCGGACAGGAAACAGCTGGCTGGATCAGGTCAGTCAGATACACTGGTGTTGACGCTCACAATCCACTGACACAGAATGTCAATGTTCGACAGCAAGACATCTTATTGAACTGTACAAGTAAGAGACTACAGCTAGACATGTATTACCTTCACGCCTGAACTGAATGCGATATACGTCTGGCAATTTGTCCATTAGTATAAAAGCCATTTGTAACGAGGCAATAATTGCATTCAGGTCAGCGGATGCCATCATGGCTGCAATATGACTGAAAACAGCAAACGTAATTTTAGAATATCATTCAACTTTCCAAGACACAAGTGGAAGATTCAACGTTCAACCCACCGTGCTAGAGAATACAACAATATTAGGTTCCATTTCACTGACAAGACCACCATGCTAATAGTCCTGCTAACATGCAAAACATTCAGGCAATACCACAACATAACTGCAGACGTTTTCATGGTGAACAGCAAATTGCATTAACATCAAAAGGAACGACCATTTTATAAAATTATTAACTTTATCTTGATTATTAACTGTATTTCCACAAACATACTGTATCAGTGCACAAACAGTCTGAAACTTGCTATCACATAACAAGAGAAGGGTCGACATGTCAGTACATTTAAAAACAGACTAAAAACTAAAAACTGTTTCATCAACAATCTACAGAGTGCAACTAATGCAGTCTCAAGTATCTCTCGTTTTAAACACTACTTATGGTGCTAGATTTATCTAGTGCCATATAACTATATTATGATTCATTCTATGCTTAGTAACAAAGCAACAGAACCTAGAGATTGGTAGAGAGTTGAGTACAACTCGCAAAAGTTCGGCGGTGCCGTAACACATCATACGAAGCATTGCTTGTAAACACTGATGGCGCACAGATGGACCCGCCTGCAGCATCAAAATCAGTCGTAATTACTCGTACTGAACATGAATATGAAACCACACTTAAGTAAAACTTATGTCCAAAAATGAACAGCTATGCAAACAAGAAAGTCTAAAAAATTAAAACAGCTGACTAAAAACTATGATGAAACTGCTGAACCTCTCACTATTAAAGTTGACTTTAAAAACCACAGCTGTCCTAATACATGACAGATATTCAAGGCTATTAACAAGCACAGTTTGTACTGACAGTGAAATAAGCACAAAAACACCAAATAAAAGTAGATAACACATGTACCGATGATCCATAGACTTCGTACAGGATTGCAAACAAAGTTTTAATAAAATCATCAGCAAGCTGAGCATTTTCGGCAAGTACGTCAGCTCGTGCGTCTGATTTTGTCATGACTGACACTTGTGTTGGATTTCCTAAATAACACAATAATCCAGACAACAACTATTATAATAATCAACTCTGAAAATGGTTCTGACAGGTAAGCAAAAGCACCGGTAACATAGTGGGAAAATACGCGGATGACATAGAAAGCAAGCAAACTGTGTACTCACCCGATGCAGAGCTGCCACGTGCAACGTCACATTCTTTCCGGAGAACTTTCGACGGGCTTCCAGTGTCATCATCGATCTGCTGCATTGCAGTGAAGTCAATGGTGTATGCACGGCCTCGAGAAGACAGACACACCTCGCGTTCACCGGCCTGCAGCGCCATCTAACAGCAACCACTGCAAACCTTAGCTCAATGCACAATAACATCTGTCCACTACAAAAGTTTCAAGAAAATTCTAAACTGCATTATGTGTTATTTATTACTCTAATTTCGGTTAAAATAGGTGAAAGAAACAAGTTTGTATAAATGCTCTGCAATCAGTATCTTTTGTTAATTTGTTCCGAGATAGTGTACACTGCTAAAGTTGTTGTATGTAATAAAACAAGGTCACCAGCACTATTAACAGTGTATGACAATAAAAGAGGTTTACCATTAGAAACTGAACATATATATTATCAGTCTAATGATCTATCATCAACAACAAGTCCATTTTAATGGAACTGTCCAAGTGAACATTGGTTAGACAGCTTTACTTCAGTGTATACATGTTAACATTGTTCAATAGCGTACGTTAAATCAAAAGTGGTAATGCTGATAGAAAATAACCACATTGACTAAAGACTGCTTTCAACACATGCAGTTAAAGAGAGACACCTATGCTCTACCTCAATAATTCGGCTGTCACCAAGACTGTATGGTCGCCAGTGACCACGATCGTCTTTCCACTGCCATGTCACAGACTCGCCTCGGCACTGCATGACGCCTTTACGCACACAACCATCGACGGCAAATATCCCGTCAGTTGGCAGTCTTGGCAACAGTTCTCTGCAACAGCCGACAGTAAACAGCTCCACTTGCACAGACATCTGCTATAATAACCATGTTCCAGATAAACCTCAGTTATCGGGGGATAAACGGCACAAGCTTCTTATAGGCCAGATGTTTTCCCATCACCTAACCGACAGTGTAAAGCATGGACGGAACACAAAGCACTGACAATAACCAGCAGTATGACCTAAACCTCTCTTATCTATCACCGGACTTCTCTCAGATGAAATGTTGCTTCCTTTCACTTGTTCTCCGACATCATTATATACCAAAACTCCATCTACATCTACAAAATTTGGCTGCAAAACACACAAATGAAATAATGTTAAACACCTGTTTACAGTGTTATGAATGGCTATACTTGCCAGTATTAGAGCCTAGAGAAACCACAAAAATAATACAGAAAATGCAGTAATATATTATGCCTGAATTATGTTGTCAAGTTAAGTACTTCTGGTGGCCAGCTTTTTAGAGTCTGAATAGCTCCTAATATTGTCTTTCAATATCTAGTGAGTGTTGATATGAAAAAGTAAAATCATAGCACCTTATAAAATATTTGAAGTTCAAAAAGACGGGGCACTCTGTTAACACTGACTGAAAAAGGAATAACAATTTAGATTTAGCATAATTTACTCCTTTGTTTCTACAAACCATTTTAACCATAATTGCTTTCACTTTAGGCAAATCTACACCACATCCCAATAAAAACTGGACCTCAACATACATTGCCATAATTCAACAAACTTGTCAGTTTTGTCTTAGACACATATATTATGAAACAAACTAACAAAAACTGGCATACCACATTTGAGAAATAAGCAGTAGCATCAATTTTATTATAATTAAAATACACCATTTAAAATATATATACTTTCCAACACAGCAACTTCAGTTTGGTCGATCGTATTCAACAAATACAGTGTAAGTGGACACAGTGTACATTAGTCAAATACATTTCGCAGATATTATACGTACACAAAACACTTACCCAATTAAACTAACGATTTCATACAGCTCTTGCGGTGTACGAGGTACTAGCTACAAAAATTGCATGCAAACAGTAAGCTGACAGACAGTTAATGTGACTGTTACAAATAGGACAACAATTTCACAAACTATCACCATTATCCATCTATCATACAGCCTAAATTAACTTAACAAAATTTTGAAATTATGTGAAACTGTATGGTCCCTTTGCAACAGCTGAGCCTCATGTTAATGGTCATTGACCCTTTATCTTTGTGCATAAGACATTGGCTGACCAGTACTTGGGCCAAATATAGAGTGTCCCAGTGTGCATCCCAAAATAAAGCAAAGGTCGAAAAAAAACTCTCAGAGGTTCCTAGAAACCTCAGAGAATAACTGGCGTAATATGACATAATTCCTCCGGTTTTATGAAGCATATTTTTGCCTGAAATGGACTAAGTACAACCACAGTGTTCATTTCATCCCAGATGCAGTACCAACTGTCTCAGTATTTTCCCATTCTTCTCCATCTGAGAGTGCCAATTCAGTCTCTACCTCTCATTATCACGGCTTCCTTATTCAGGTGCTTCTAATTCTGGCAGGTGAGCCCTTCTTGGCATCTTTTCTTTGGGACTTCTGGGTCACCAGCATAGCAGGTGGTTTCTGCAAATTGTTTCTATAAATCCTCTACTACAACAGTGGCGTCCTTGTGATCATAAGAACTGTACGTGGCTCAATGGACGTATAAATCACTCGTAGTTCTTCAGCCAGTGGTATTGGTGACACCCTCCGGAAAAGTCACAAGTCAAATAACCATCCAGAATGCTCTGTGACTTCAGTTATGGATGGGGTTTCTGGAATTACCGGTAATGCGCTCATATTTTGGGTACCGGTACTGAGGGCAATGACTGAAAGGTCTCAGTAATGGTTGGGCCTCTCCATCACATTACAAAGAATCATCAAGGTCAAAATGAACAGTCAACTGCAAGAACTGCTCATACGTGTGTGTACATATCACTGTGCAAGACCGTAGCACACAACAAAGCAGAGGACAGTTGTATTATTTATCCTCTAGTCAATCTTCACTGCACACAGCCTGTCTACTGGCCTCATCACTTACTCAACATACAAATAGCTGAACAAATGTAAACACCTCAACAGTTGACTTGGCTGCCAGATCAGACGGTCCAACTAAAAGAAAGCATATAGTGTCAGCAATGCCTGTCGATGAAGAAAACACGCACAACATGTTCACTGCAAACTATGTTTACACAACAGTTTTGGGCCTAGACAAACTTCAACAAAATCCTTAGTAAAAGCATAAATAAAATAAATAAAAGCATAAACTAGTGAGTAAGCTGCATATGTGAACCATTCAGTAACAGGTCAAACCACAGTGACTCAGTATAAATATATGAAATTTCACAGACGGACACAACCGCCATTTTTCATCTTCAACCATGGTTTGGTGAGCCGCCATGTACATTGGGAGTATTGTAAGAGAAAGAGATGCGCTTTTTGTGAATGGCCGCTATAAGCCTATGACATCAGACGCTACTAATCGAACCATGAAATACTAACTCCTTGGCTGTTCACCACAAATGCACTTACTGTAGTTAAGACTGGTTAACCAGCCACCAGACAATCATTTGACAATGAAAATAGGAGCTATTACAAAATTATTGAATCATTTTCATCTTGTAACTATGAACTTTGACTTAGGACCCTGACCCCGGAACCAGACCCAGAAGAGTCAAGGTTAATGAGAGTGCGAAACATATATGGGCAAAAAATCATTTAGTCCAAAAGTTACTACGCAGACCCCCAAAAAACACAGTCAAAACTCACTAAGTTTGAGCAGGACAACAGCAAGATCAGGACATCCCATGCACATCATCACCAGCATGTGAATGACCGTCACAAACGTCGACGTACTGATCAGTGGCGGAGTCACCACAAGCTGCAACAGCATCATCAGCAGTCGGCATCACCGTCACATCTTCTGCATTCATTTCTCTTAACAGCCACCATGTAAGCTCAACATTAAACGCCCGTTTTTCGTAGCCTACCAGAACCTAACAGGGCGTGGCTGTTAGTTGTCTTATTTTTCACGCTAGACCAGCCAGCTTTCGGCATATTAGTCACGTGACTACCATGTTTACATACCAAACACCTACCAGGTAGGTCCTGGTAGGCGACCAAAAATAGGCCTTAATGCAATAGCATAACTAATACATTATGGGCAAAAAAAATCAATTAAAACAAGTGCATCAGACCTTGCACAGAAGTCTGCAACTTATATGGGTTGTGTTGGACTATCAACTAGTGGCAGCCATGTGCTACATTTAGGCACGCATCTTTAAGAGATAATGACACTCGGAACAGACAGACCGGCAGACAGATAAATGGACTGAGAGACTGCAGCTTTATGCTTATTGCTATGTATGTGGTCAGTACAATAACATTATACACATTAACTTACCAACTGCTGCAAGTTTGTTAGCAAGCCATGCGCTGCAATTTCTTTTAGAATACGTTCATCCATGAAGAAGTTGTCAACCAGACGTGCAAGACACATGCAAACATGTTCCACCGACTTTTGGTCCTACAGAGCAAGAAAACAAACACATAAACGACATAAATGTAAGCTGATCAATCCATTATAATTGGTTTCTGTTTAACCTCAGCATCGTTCTAAGTGTGCCACACATTAGCTCCATATCTGCAAAGGTTTCCCTAAAAAAAACATGACAGAAATGCTGACCATTTTTGGTTTCAGTTAACCAAATTTTCACAGTTACTCCGTGCAGGTTTGGTGACTAGCTGAACTACAATTTCTTCAGCAGGCTTTTTACACGCTGCACGCTCTCAGTTGCCTGACCACACAGCCACACATCATTCTAGTAGTCATTTATCAGTTGAATTCAGGTTGACGGCTGGCTGCCCCCATAAGAGTTACTTACTTTACTTGTTAAGAATAAGTGCATTCTCAAGGAATGCAGACCACAACTGTTCATATCCTCTTTAAGAACACCCCATCATGAGCATGTCTTCCCTGGACATCCCCTCCACTGAAATCTACCTCCGTCACTGTACAACATTTGGTTTAATCAGGAACATCTCACCATTACACAAGTCCACACTATTTTCAGTTTACTTTTTCCAACCAAACTCAATATTTGCCCTCCAACATTCTCTAAAATCCTTTTTTATTCGTTCGAATTCGATCATTCCTTCCTTCTTTGTTTCTGTGAAAATACACATAGATATAGCCACATAATCATACGCATTTCAGTTCTATCTAACTGCAACTCACGTTCCACTTTCTCAATCCAAGTCTCTATGTCTTTTATCAGACCGCACACACACACCCATTATATGTTCGGCCTTTCATGAACCTTTTTGTCGCACTTCTGATATTAGCTGTCAATGCCAAATAACAATATCCATCTGATTTCAACAAGTCACCGGACTTATTCAACATTTATACCAATATACCTATTAGTAATTACAGTCTGCCTTCAGTGCTTTGATGCTGTTGGTTGGGTGGCAGGAAGGGCATCCGACCTGTAAAAAACTGAGTGGTGGGGTGCTGCTGTGGTTATCTGTCTGGAGCGAGGTGCAGACTTACATGTGGCTCAGCTGATGCCACTGACACTCACTGTCTCTTGCTTCAGTAGTATCCAGATTGGTTTTACTTTTCTTACACTGGTTCACCTGGGTAGTCCCGGACGAAAATGGGTTATTGTAGTAATTACACAAACAGTATGCAAAAGCACACTGAATACTGATACTCTCATTAAATACAGCTGCACGACACAGGAAAAGATATCTACTGACAAAGACAGTATGCAGTCAGGAAGCATCAGCCTGCATTGTCAGCACAGTCAGATGAAGGTTACTACTATAGATGTCGCATGTAGGGTGGTCTGTCTGTGTACTAGTCATAAGCGAACTCTGCAAAAATGGCAGAACTGATAGAGACACCATTTGGGTGGATATTCGCATGGACCAAAGAAACCATATATTGGAAGACTGCACAGATAGGCGCCACCTTGTAAATATTACTGAATGATTAGTGCTTGGCAATGATGTGGGCTGTTGCTGCAATTACTGTAACAACTCGTTATAGTTTGGAGTTACAGTCGGGGTTTTATATCTTCTACGTACAGCAGTGAGACAGAAACCTGCTGTGTGAGACGCGCAATCAGCATGTTCAGTGAGTCGCGTATGTAGCGGAAATCATCGACACAGACGATATCGTGACAGCAGCTCGCAACAACCGCCAGTGCGGACCTCTGAGCCGACATCGAAAAAAACTCCAGGAACATGAGGCAGACAGATATGCCATTCTACAAGTCCAGTGCAAGCACAAACAAGTCAACTACAATCAACTAACTATCATAATCAATTACCTTTAAAGTATCTCTAGTGTCCTACACTCTTAGACTACCTGAATTCCCCAATATACAGCTATTTTCTATTTAATTATGCCACATAACAGACAGTGAGAGTATGGAGGTGATGTAGATAATGCCGCTAAAGTGAACTCTAGCTTCGTCTTCCTAATCAGAGTCACTAGTTACTATCAGCCAGGGGGGCATACATACAATCCACACGGTGTTCCAGAAAAAAACATCCAACTTTGACTTGCTGTAATTTCAACATACATCGAGTTATGTTGATAATATTTGGCAGATATGTTATTAAGAAAGTGAGCAATCAAAGGAAGCTTTATTTTACCAGCCTATCTAACTAACGCTTCTGCGCCTACTTGAAAAAAACACAAAAATGCACCGTTTCACTAAAGTGCTGTGCTACTGTACAGTCAGACCCATTAGATCCTTGATTTCCTCAATCTTGTCAACTTGCAACTCATAACCATGCTGATGTATGACTGCCTAAATCTAGAAGTCGATAAGTTTTCATTCTCGGATGATGGGGGAGTCCTTTTTGGTACTACATGCATGTAGCATGTCACACTTATGCTATGAGCATGATATCCGTCTGTAGTGTTGGTGCACTGTGATCAGAGAATGCAACAAAAAAGTGGAAATCGGCATATGATAGTGTAGATTGGTGTCTTGGCTACCTGCAAGCCAAACTGACATGGATCGTAGTATCTTGTGATCTAGGAATCAGGGTATAAAAATGTGGAGTTTGGCACTTAGGTGCATGTTTCACTCTCAGCATCTGCTGAGCTTCTTGTTCTTGCTCTGCGGTCCCCAACAGATCAAGAAAACGGAAGTTCAGAGTTGTGCACTGCAGCAGTTGAATTATATTGCATGCACTGTGCACAAGTGCTCTGACTTGCTGAAAGACAAAATTATCATCTACGGCTAACATTTTAGAGATGACAAGATATCCAAGTAACACGGTCCACTGACTTTCACTCAAGGCTCGATGAAGAACAACTCCAATTTTTATCGACCGCGTAGCAGGGGTGATAATACATTTGGTAGTGTCCATGTGTCAGTCCGTTTGTCTGTGGGCGCTCTCCTGTTTGAATTGTTTGACCTTGATTTTTGGCATGAGGATCGATCTTGACTAGCCTGGGATTATAGGTCAAGGTCAAACAGTGAAAATTGTTTGTGCTCTCTATTTGAACCAGTGGTGCGGAGCAGGTCGATATTAGGACTCAGCTTGCCGAGTTCAGCCAACGGTAATTGCGAATGACCATTACCAGTCCATTGAAATTGTCTGTCAGTCGCTCATAAGGGGTCGATCAGCTTTAATGGATAAAGGGACTGACACCATGAAAAACTTGGTAAATTTGAGCAAGAACAGATAGTAGATGTTTGTTGATTTCTTCTGTAAATGAAGGATGGTAGAGCTGTAATCAGGTGATATTTTGAATGTGTTTGGTGTCTTTTGGCAAAGCAACATACAGCACGTAAGTGACAAAGATACAATTTTCAGATTTCCTGTTTCACCATATAAGAACTACACATTCACATAGCTTGACATGACTGATGTGTATAGCATTACCGCTTGGAGGATGACTTTGCTGTGCTTATGTGAAAGTATCTCCAAAGCATGAAGAGACTGCTCAGCAACATCCATACATTCAATGGTTTTCAGCTGTAACAACAAGACATACCATCAATTATTAAACACAGATGCCATAAAACAACCAATCAGATGTAAAAGATGGCCAACAACCTTAAATGAGCCAACTTCATATAAAGGATAGCAGAAGTGATGCATGTTCATATGTTCACATGAGTCCTACAGTATTCAGCTATATCATCAGATATGACAAACGGTTCTGTGGCAAAACTATCACAGAATGTGATCAAAATATGTCTAATTAAATATCCCATAGATGTGGTAACCTTTAAAATTTCCACTTTTCAACTTTTATACCTCTACAATCTACATACACATGTACATATACAAGCCACTTTAACAACTATGTTCACAATAACCACATGACCCTGGATTAACTTGTTGATTCACAATCATGAGACCAAAAGCTAACCAAAGAGATCATTTATTGGATGATAGACAATGAACGTAACCTTTCTTCACACACAAACTCATTTCCAAAGGACAGATATTGCCCTCTTTACATCAGCTCTATAATGCTTGTACTAAATTTTCTACAAACTATGAAAAATTCAGAATGCACGTGTTAATCATACGTCAGTGCATGACAACTACAACTACCTTATCCAACAAGACAGGTACGGCATCGACGACGACATCCGATGACCGTGGAAGTGCTTCCAACATATACGTCAATGCTCGGCAAGCGTGATGCATTATCTCAAAGTTGCTGTCCATGTGCAGCAATGTCACAAGTGCTGGCACAGCCTGCTTCACCGGAAATCCAACAAGCGTCTCTTCATTGCCCATTACCAACATCTGCAGTACAATGACAGAAAGGCATGGATCCAGCATGCAGGAGTAATGTTGGCTTCAAAGAGCAAATAACACAGCTATAATGAACCATTAAAGACATAAGTATATCCTTTCAGACGTAACCCAATGGAAGAGAATAATATCATGTAACGAGATGGAAATACTGTTCATCTCCAATGTGCCAAATCACGTTTTATGGCCTATGCATACTACAGACATTTCACTAAAACACTAGCATTTGACCAACTCCTGCAACCCAAGCAACAAACTCAGCTGTTTTGAGAATACACATAGTATTCTCTATCAATTAAAAACTGTACAAAAACTCCTTCTAGGCTACATCACGATTAGCAATAACAACCTGCTATGTACAGCGAAACTTTCAATCCCGTCTGCAAGTGATGTTGCACTGGTGTTGGAAGTGGTGTATAGGGTACCACATTCCTTCCTTTCATGGGAAATCAGTTGGAGCTACAAAAAAGGATGAGGACAAATTGGTGAGTTTTTGTGGTTGATGTCAGTGCTTTGATAATGTTTCTGATCAACAGCAAGGGCAGCCAACCTGTAAAAACCTGCCCCATGTATCCCAGAGGTTCACTTTTAGGTACCCTTAACCAACATGCAGTACTCAATAACAGGTCAGCCAAACAAAGAATTGTGTGTCTGTGTGTGTGTGCTTGTGCAACAGTGTTGCTACTGAAGTGTTCTCTGTTATCAACAACTAGCAACCTTTCTTCCACCGTTTCTGAAATATAGCAAGATGTTCATCAAAAAAATCAAAAAATAGATCATTCCAACAGTACTCAATGCTCCACTGGGGGTGGAATTTTGCCACAGTGTCTGCTGTAACAAAAGATGAAACCAAAGCTATGTCCATGCCAGGCAGTGAACAGAGTTTATAATATATATGGTAACATACAGTAATATGTGCTTGCAAAAAAGTATATACACACACAATTTCTATAATAAAATAAACAGAAACAATACTAGTTTGAACCAATGATAAATGTTACTTTTGGTAAGAATCACCAACAGGTGACAGATGTCTGTGGTAAACAATAAACTTCTGGCATACCTGACAGAGTTCGATGACAGCTGACAGCTGTTGACCTTCATCACCGGCAGCTGTCAGGCCCTGAATCAACTGCTGTGCTTTGCTTGCTAGAACCATCACAAAATGCATTTTAGTGTTGTGCATTACCTCCTCTAAGAATGCAGAATTTCCGAGTATGTGCGTCATGTTTGTGCGAATTTCTTTGACAACAATTGGAGGAATTATGTCCCAATATCCTTCCTATCATCAGCAGTTACTTGCTGTATACAATATACCTGTTTTAGGAACTGGATACCTGTTTGCAACTACCCAGTCCCATTATTAAGTTAGATTATAGTACACAAATGCATCAAAACAAAAATGTGATAAAATGTAAATTATACCAACAAATTATATCTGTGCTGCACAACAGTGTGCACTGTGCTGCAAATGTTATCAGAAATCCAACACGCTTTATAAAGTCAAACAGTGTTATTAACTACTGCATGAAACTAATGAATATATGCTACTGCAGACCAAACAATTAGTGGTAATTTTATATGATCATCACAAACAAACCATGTGATTGTTATGCAGCATTGGAACCAAGTAACATATCACCAGATGCCAGCAGCTGCTCATCCAGGTCTCTACTGGAGATGAACCAGGGTTTCCTCGGCAATATTGTCCACTGCTTGCTTACTTACAAACTGAAGTTTAGTAGGAGCAAAAACTAGAATACAGCTAATACAAAAAATGTAAAATACTTCATGTCATAAAATGTTCAAGGCAAGGTCAAAAGACAGATACATACAGTATCCTTATGCACATTACGTTCTCCAAAATAACTGAAAATTAATTTTGCTCTGTCGAACAAAACTAGAGGCTCAAAACATACCAGAACCAGAGTTTGGATTGCGATGAAGAAGATGATGGACTCTAGGTCGCAATGAACCGAAGAAATGTGACGGCAAACCACGAGACTCCAAGAGTGCTACATAACATAGTAATATGGTATAACATCTTCAATCTGCAAAGCCTCATATGATTAACTATAACAAAAACAAGCATCACATTTCCTGCAATCATGACTCATTAACATTAACTCATTAGGAAGCTTTCTGATCAAAACTGCCTTAGTGTCAAAATATTTTCAATCCTTCACATCTACATGTTAAAACACATCATCAGCAAAAGACATCTTGGAATCAATTATCTCAGCACAGGACTTAATAGCAACTAAATACAACATGGAAAGCAAATAAAAGTACTTAAAATACTGACCTTGCAGTCTCCCAACCTCACTGCTAGCACCAGCACTGTCAGCATCAAATGCAGCTGCAGCAGCAGCTGAGGAACTGGCTTGAGGTGGACCTGAAAAATGAGCCACAGACATATTCACAACAATTTCTCAGCAAAGAGTCGAAAGACTGGCAAATAATGCTTATCAATGACAGAAAATGAATATGCAGCATACCAGCAGATGAAGATGCTTCTGGCATGCTGTTTTCTGACACAGGCTCATCAGACTGTTGCTGCTGCTGACTAGCCATCCTACACTGCACACAACAACACTCATGAAGATAAAATAAACATCAATAAGATAGACATACATTCTGAAATTCTAGACCAACATCTAAATCCTTTGATTTATTTATACAATTTTAGCAGTATTTATTTCACACCCTAATGACACGACACAATTAGGAGTGCTTAAGTGTCTTGGGACCGAACTGTCCAAACATTTCTGCACTAGTGCCGATGTGTATAGGGTCCGGTCCAGGGTCCGAAGTGTCCGTAAAGAGTCATAACACAAAAATTCCAACAACAATACAACAACAACAACAACAACAACAAAATCTGGCTTCACAATCCTCTCAAATTTTTTTATTTTTATAAACATCGATATCCTACATTTCAACCATAGGAAAACAAATAAACTATCATATACAGAAACTACAGCTGACATTCACAATCACGAAACGGCCGAAAATACTTACACAATATCATCAAATAAGAAAGACTCTTTTTTTCTTGGCTAATCGCTGTCGAGAAGAATGATGATCAATACATTACATACACTATGCATCATATTTTAAACAAGATTTTCACAAAACTTCTCACAATTTTTCTTTCTTTCTTCCTTTTATTTACATATCTTCTTTATGTTACCGTATGATGGCGACACCGTCAAAAGTTCAGCAAGTAAGATTCGCACCCGCCGATGCCGTTGTCAAGGGCCGTTTCCAGCACAACGCAACGCACGCAACGCAGCCGACGCAAGCACCAAAATCGGCCAACGCAAGCAATTAGAACATGTTCTACGAATCGAGAAGTCGTGATGAAAAATGAACACCGTCTAGTTTTATCTCATCGGTCGGTCATGGTTAGCGGAATGAATTATAGGCATCACGCACGCTAATTTCTCCTGTTACACGAGTCGAAAATAGGCCGAGCGTTGCGTGGCAGATCCACTCGAAAGCCGCCACTCACAATCATTCGACTGTTTGCCAGATTGCACTGATGTGATGTCCATCTAATACACGATTCTATGACCCAAGTCGACCCACCATATCAAATAGCATCTGGATCGCCTCATCCGTTTTTACCGCGCGACGCCTTGCTAAGCGCGGTATATGCCGTCGTCGTGTGTCTGTCTGTGTGTCTGTGTGTCTGTCACACTCCGGTATTGTATCAAAACGGCTAAACGCAGGATCACGC
>Ga0209782_1000659_pt1 | contig 15927 bp, 12 predicted proteins | sample WorMetmaBAHAMAS1_FD_187390 | JGI IMG/M metagenome (GOLD analysis project Ga0209782, IMG submission 187390) | Marine gutless worms symbiont microbial communities from Max Planck institute for Marine Microbiology, Germany - Inanidrilus... | ecosystem: Host-associated > Annelida > Digestive system...
AGTTTCACATTAAATATCCACGAATAACAAATCAAATTTTCACAGATTTTCATCAACAGTTAAAATGTTTGAATCATGAATGTCAGATGCCTATAGCTCACTCTGTATTTAAACAGACTGATCTCAATGTCAGTGCCCAGCAGTTGCAGCAACACACAATCGAAATCTGTTGCAAAATGGTACAAATATCTTATAAATGAACTCGTGAAGCAAATCATTCTGTATTGTCGACAAAACGGTGTTTACGCTCGGCATTTCATTGGCCAGCTTTGTCATGTGTCTTTGATAGTGTTCAAGCATGGTATTTCACACATGGTAACCCATTGGCACATCCATATGGTACATTTTCTGTTTTTTTCCTAAGAATTGCATTTTAGTTACTGATTCATTTAGAAAACTGTACTTTTAAGTTCAAATGGTTGTAAGTTTTAAACCATAGCAAATATTGTAACAAAACTTGCTATGTGTGTGGCCTGAATCCTCCTCTGTGAAAGCTGTAAATTTGCTGAAAAAATCTGTTACAATAACTGACATTATGAATTTTTCCTAAGGGATTGTTTTTTATTGGCGCACCCTGTATAGCCTTCCTGTTTAAATGACACAAGTTTAATAGTTGATGTTTTACATACGTTTTCTTTTGCCTATGCTGCACGTTTTGTGCAGTATATAAAACACCTTCAGAGTTTTGGGCTACCGCCCAAGGTGCACGGATGATGCACGGTAGGCTATATTGGCACCGATTGTTGATATCCCAGGCCGCTGATCTTGGTGCCAATGGGAAGTTCATAAACGAGTTTCTAAACTTTCTATTAGTGAATAATATCGTTTAGCGTTGCTGCTGGTCGAGTATGTAACGATGCAAGAGACTGGCTAGCAGAGGGCTATAGAGGGAGTTAGTTATGTGATCGCTCTTAAAAACAGGTGTGTATCAAGTTGAGGGACTGTATGGTGTACTGTTGCATAATGGTGGGAATCAGTAGCCGAAGATGTATTTTTTGACTGCTTTGTTTTACGGAAACAGTTTTTGTACATTACTGCTGTTCATTGTAGGTGACAACGAAGATTCCGGGAGCGAATACGTACCTTCATCTCCTGACTTTTCTTCGGATCATTCGGTATAAATAATTGTCTAACATTGTAATAATGATGGAAAGACAACAGACAGACAGACGACGTATAGTAACAAATACTGAACACTGCATTTGCAACGGTTGGCTAAAACAATCTACTATGGAGGCCACTGAGTTTTACGGCAAATATTCCGTTATTAGATCGAATACGGGTTCTTCGGCAAAGTTACTGAGAAAAACGCCAAAATATCACAGTAACAAATTGTATTTTATGTGCATGTGCAACACTGTTAACTGAAACTTATAATTTCATGACATCCCTCAAACAATAAGTATTGTTTTCTATTGCTTTGCACATAAGACCATGGATGTGATGGAATTGGTGCTACTATGCCTACTATGTTCTTGTTCATGTACAGCTTGTCGGTGAGGACTGGAATCGCCAGAAAATAATCATCCGGCCAACTGGGCATGATGCTCCTGTCCAACTTGATGAGATTAACTTTGACATAGATGATGAGCTACTACGCGAATCTACTGAGCAACTGGATCTTGCAAATCAAGGTGACAATAAGTTTCTCTATGTTATCACGAAATGTTATAACTTGGCTGTTCTAAGAACCACATTAGGTGTTTAACCCTGTAACATTTCATGGACAAATCTGGTCTCAGGCGACTGCTGTGTCTACCATTAGTCATTTTGTTAATTGATATAACCGATTTGGAATAATTTGCTTCAATGGTTTTAAAATAGTACTTTTGTTAAAGTAGGGACCATGGCGACAAATACAAGGTACTCAGACCAGACTTATCCAACAATTTTACGCTGAAACACTGTGTTGCATAACTTGCATTGCCAGGAAGACATGACCAAGTCGACTCCGGCACTTAGGGTTAACATACGACCTTGGTTAATGGCTCGTTGCATGGAAAGCCCTCGATTAGATGCAGGTTAAGCCATAACACCAAGTATCTCAAATTCAACAGTCAAGTACTGGCTCACGCTGACATGTGACTTGATTTATTTGACTTGTCGAACATTGTTTGCAATTTTATTATTTCAAATAACATTATAACACCGACTGGCATTGGACGTAGAGTAGACACTCACACCGATGCATTACATCATTTAGCTTAACAAAATTCTGACTCTAAAGAATAACTGGGCAACATGTGACGTTCTCTGTACTATTAGAGGACTATAAGTAATCATATACTTATATGAAAACTAATAGTAAAATTAATGCATACATTATATAAGCACTAATACTGAAAAACATTTAACATACTGAAATATGGCTGAGGGTTACCTGTTGCTGGGCAGATGTTACACGGCTAACTGGATTAACATGGTTTGTCTTGCTCACAGTGCGTCCACACTCTGGGTCAGCATAATATAATGGCAGTGTCGTACATCAAACCCAATAAACTGTGAAAGGTAGATTGACTGAAGACACAGATTGTCAAATTAAACTCGAAATTATTGGCACTGACTAAACCTTGTCTGTCATCACGTATCAGAGGGCCCACACAGCTGTTTGTGGCGCACTAAATTAGGCTTATTGCCATTTACGAGATCTAACATTGAAAGCCTGACTTATGTGAAAACAAACATGTGAGAAAGTATTCTTTCACCACGCAAGTTTTGGCTCTGTTTATGTATGCAGAGAAAACTGGGACAAGCAAGAAGCCGAAGCGACCTTGTCCGTTTTGTGGAACATACCAGGCAAAACTGCGTCGCCACCTTGTTACAAAGCATAAAACAACGGCTGCAGTGTCAGCAGCATTGTGCTTGCCGAAAAAAGAACAGGATCGGGCTTTTGACAGTCTGAAAAAAGAAGGAATTTATCTAGAAAATAAAAAAACGTTTGGTTTAAAGAAGTCATCAACCCTAATCCGTGAAAGGCGACTGGGCTCAGATACATCTGACGAGGATATAGTGGTTTGCGGGTACTGCCACGGTTTTTTTTCCAAACGGTTTTTCGGCCGGCATAAGACACGATGCACAGCAGCAGAATCTAGTAAAACTGCGACTGTATCCATACCTGCCAAAGTGGCCATTCAGCATGACCCGGCAGATAAATTTTCCACAGAAATCCTCTCGAAACTCCAGCCGGATGTTGTGGGTCAATTGTGCCAAGCGGACGAAATGATAATCGCTGTTGGGCGGCATCTGTACGGGAAACGTAGACAGAGAACGGCTAAGCAACCTGCTATCCGAAAGGCATGTATGAGGGATATGCGCCGTCTAGGATCCCTCATCATTGCATTTAAGGAAGCAGGTATGGAAGAAGACAAACAGCTCAACAGTGAAGACTTACTAGACCGATGCAATATCGACTACTTGGAACGGGCTGTTGACCAGCTAAGCCATGGCCGCGGGAATGATGAGGACGCATTGAAGGCAGGCACGAAATTAGGTCTTGGATACGTGGTAAAGCAGGCCGCGGAAGTCATGAAAGTTAAGTACTTGATTGCCAACGAAGACGAAAAAGCCAAGTCTGTTGACAATTTCATGACAGTTTTTAAATTAAAATGGGCATATGTGTTTGGCGAAGCAGAAGTAGCTGTAGTTGACCGTCGTCAAGAGCGACTGCGACAACCTGCCCAGCTGCCAGTCGAAGAGGAAGTGGCAAAACTCAGAAACTATACTGTTACGACAATATCACAGATGGTCGAGAAGGAGTTTGAGTTTTGGACCTCTCAGGAGTTCTCACCACTACGCGATTTGGTTGTGTCGCGTTTGACCTTGTTCAACGCCAGAAGAGGTGGAGAACCAAGCCGTCTTCTTCTCAAAGAATGGGAGGCTGCAGACAAAGACGTCTGGTTGCCACAACAGACCATCGAGCAAATAGATGACCCAGCAGAACGGCTTTTGGCTGGCAGCTTGAAGATCGCTTATCAATCTGGAAAGGGCAGCCAGCATCTGGTGTCACTGCTCATACCAACAGACTGTGTCAAAGCAATGACAATTCTGGTGGACTCTGAAGTTCGCAGAAACGCCGGTGTCAATGTGGAGAACCCATTCGTCTTTCCATACACCCAGAGCTCGATTGACCATGTGAGTGGTTGGCATGCCACACGTGCTGTATGCACAGCTGCTGGTGTCAAACCAATCACTGCCACCGACATGCGACACCGGGTGTCTACATATTATGCCAGTCTTGAGGTACCGGAAGCTGACAGGAGATACTTTTACACTCACATGGGGCATTCAGAAAGAATAAACATGAATATATATCAGTGTCCCATGGCAGTTGCCGCCGTCACCAAAGTTGGACGACACTTGAGTCGTCTCGACACGTGTGGTAAGTGTATGTGTGTATTAAATATCCTACGCAATTATGCAAGTAAGTAAGTAATTTTATAGAACGCATCATCCAAAAACCTCTAATTCGCTTAATTGTAAAGGTACTTATGACAAATACCATTTCGTTGTTGTTTAACTATAGAAAATTGCTTTGTAGGCTTTTAATTGCCTGTTTGATGCTGGCTCGCTCGTTCATTCATTCACCCATTTATTGCATATTTAGGCTTATTTATTTATTTATTTATTTACTTCTTTACTATTTTATTCTTCATTGGCTTATCTTTAATCTTGAAATTAAGCAGAGTGAAAGCTTTTCATGCCGTGCCTAGCTGACAAATAACAATGTATGTTATTTATTAAGTGTTTTGCTTGTGTGGTATTAAAGGAACTACGGTGACGCCCAGGAACCCAGAGAACGACGGACAACACCATAACTCGCATGCAGTAGCACCTGCTACTTCGTTTTCAGGCAAGTTCTTATAAATATATTTACATATCTGGTGTGTTTGTCTGCATAGAAATTGCTGATTATAGATAGGGCAAAACTGTACAGCCGTTTGCAGAATGAATTGTTTTGCAGAATATAGTGACAGTTTACTGTGTTTGAAGTCGTCACCAGTGTCTGCATGGTATCGTATTTACGGAGCACTGGCTTGCTCTAAGGTAGTCTGATTCAGGATACAATGACCGTGGATAAACTTATCTTAAAGCGAGTCACAGGTCTGTCGGCCAACCGTCAGGCCAGAAAACACTACCAGCAGCTACAGCTACGTCGTCTTCAGCTAGGCAAGACGACATACCAATGAATTATCAGCAACACACTTGTGTTTCTGTTCCAAAGAATTCGGGTAGGAAAACAAATAAGCTACTTGTAGAGGCAGATTAAGTCCTAACAGTAAGTACTGCTGGGTATACAGGCCCACAATTTCGATTGTGATTTCCTTACTGCGTAACGTACACGCACAGTGTGATCTTTGCTAGCATCTTCCGTTCCTCTGTCTGTCTGTCTCTCTTTTTAACTGCCGCTGCGGGATTGATACTTCAACGAATGAACTAATCGCCATCATTACAGTATCATCGGAAAGGGTGCTCCTTCGACAGTAAGAGCAGCATTAGTAGGTCGTGTACTTTATTCATATAGTCAGTGTTTCTTGTCCAGGTTCTTGGTCGTCGAAAACACCAGCTTCTGCACTGTTGGATATATCGACTGATTTAGATCAGTCAGACAACCGTTTGGGTCAGACAACACCACCAGCAGCTACAGCTACGTCGTCTTCAGCTAGTCAAGACGACATACCAAGAGATTATCAACAACACACTTGTGTTTCTGTTCTAAAGAAATCGGGTATGAAAACGACTAGATCTAATTAATTTTACATTATTCTAATTTTGAGGTAATTTACTCTCAGCATGGATTAGGTCTAGGCCTGTAGGCCTCTATTTTTCGCAAGTGACTCACCGGAGACTTTTTCATCCTATTCTGGCGGGCTACTTATTATAAAACTGATAAACTAAAAGTATTTTTTATTATTTTATGCAGCTTTCCTATTTGTTCATTAACAGTTGATAAATTGGCATACTGTATGGCTGCTCAATGCTGTTAGCAGGAGGGTGTGTTGCAGCGTTATTTTAAGGGTTGGACGGCATTTGACTTCTAGATGTACTGATGGATATATCCCTAGGCCTAAAATTTCGATTTTTATTGTGCAACGCTCACGCGCAGCACAATCTTTGCTACTGCCTTCCGTTTGTCCGTATGTCTGTCTTTTTAACGTTATTGGCGATACCGTAGATGGAAAGAAAGGAAAATTGCTTTATAAGCCACCTTTAACAACATGTTAGTCGGCTGCTTGGTTTGTGTTTGAAATCTAGCCAGTAGTGACCTTAGTCGGTAAACGATGTATATTGCATTTAATCCAGTTCAGAGAAACAGCGTGTGTTTTATTTCAGAGAGGATGTATACACGGTGGAACAAGACAGATACGGAAACTGTCAACAGCTACTTTCAATCCTTCATTGAGATGGATGGCAGAGGCACACAGGGCCCATTGCCAGGTATACATTTTGCAAGTACATAATATTGCCTGCATGCCGGCATTTGTTGTGGTACCAGAGATAGAGTTAGTGGAATTGCTGAATGTCCTGCTGTGCATGGCACTAAAAGTGGCAGCCATCATATGGGCTGGCTGGATGGGTTATTTCTTATGAGGCTCGTTTGCCCGTTTTTCACTACATTTGTTATTGCCTTTGCAAACAATAATTTTTTTGGGCGTTCAATCGCTGTAGCTGACCGTTGTATTGCAGCAGATGGGCTATTAATGAATGCCATAAATACGTTTATTCGCCATTAATGTATGTAGTCTGCTGTTAGTGTTCGTTTCGTGGTTTCCACGGTCATCCAAGTTCACCATAATATTGACACCAATCAAAAGCCCAGATTAGGGACAATAAATGTAAATGGGTTTTGTGCGGGCATACATGTGGGACATTTGTCCCAGGACGTTCCCCCACACAGCCTTCCATCCTATAAACAGAGATCCACGACATTACCCCTGCAAAGGAAGCGTCATCCAGTAGGAAACTGATCAAACTACAGCTAAGGCTACAATGTAGAACATAACCCTTTGGTCATGACCCCCTGAAACCTGGGGATTATGACCATTTACCGTTATAAGTGCACATTGACGGAAAAGTGTAACTGCAGGTTGAAATTAAGGTATGCTATGCGGCGAAAAGTTGCCAAATTTTTTGTGGTTTTTATACGAGTAGACAACGCAACGTCTCCTCAGACGATCATTCCGGCCACTGCCATCGTATGGCGCCTGTTGTCTGTCTGCAACATTGCTGTAGGCTATTGTGCTATCAACGAAAGTGTAAAGCTGCCGATGTTAGTACCAATGGAAAACGCATATATGACTTGTTATTAGTGATCCTATTAGCCATTAAAGATTACCTCCAACCGTTTCAGAGTAATAGCAACAACAATTTAATCTGTTTTTTTTTCTGCCATCGCTGAGTGCTTGTTAAAGTTGATTCTTACGTGACACTAAATATCTGCAGCCAAACTTGGAAACGTTGGATTTCTTTCAGAACGACAGATAACATATCTTCCACCATTGCGAGGAAATTCCTCGGAAACCGTTTGACACAGACGAAAGGCCAAAAAACTGCGGGGAACACATTTGAAACACGGGTTGTCCAATTTTGACGGAAATTTAGGCTACATTACGGCAGGCAAAACCATTGGAAGCGTAGAACACGTTCTGCTTTTTCATTGCCATGCCAGCCACTTAGTGCTGTAAATCTGTCTGTGCATGTAAAAATGCTGTTTAAAAAATTATGCTCTTATGTGTGACAAATTATTAAGTAAAAATAAATCAATAAAAAACAATAAGTATTTTTTGCCAAGGCAGACCACAAACTTAAAGAATTTTAAATGCGGTTTTGCTGTTAGGAGTCGAAGAAGTGTCACGGTTCCTGGATTCGCACCCAGAAATTCTACCGGAATACAACAGGAAGATGCGCGTGGATCTGGTGAAACGAAAGGTTTTCAACGAGAGAAAGCAACGGCGTGCGCGAGAAAAACAACAACTAGAAGAGATGTCTATGTTCTAGTTGACCCGTGTATGCCGAAGGGACAATCTGGTCAGACAAAGCTTGGTTTTTCCAAGATTCTACAAATCATAATTCTGTATTCATACAGGAAACAATCTTTGATCCTCAGTCCATAAACGGAAGGCCACTTTTGCCAAAACCACTTTCAAAGTTTTACTATTAATTTACTACAGTATTGTTTGTTTCAACTTATGTCTTATGAGTGATTTGTAGAATCAGAGCATCGGTTAAGTGGCACCCCCTGGTGGTGTAAATCTACTTCCGGTTTTTTATTTTGGTGAGCTAGTTCTCTTCATAAGACCATTATCTACCAGCATACCAAACTTTGTGAAGGTATCTTAATCCACGGCTGAGTTATAACTACTTCCGGTTTGAAGGTTTGAAAAAGTAAACGTCCGCCATCTTGGATTTCTACTTCCATTACTTCCAGTTTGACATGTAATTCTGCATCAGCATACCAACTTTTAACAAAATCGGACCACCCACGGCTGAGTTATGATGTTATTTTGATTTTTTAAGTGGCGCACTTTGGCGGCGCAAATCTACTTCCGGTTTTCAATTTGGTGAGCTAGTTCTCTTCACATGACCCATTTCTATCTGCGTACCAAATTTTGTGAAGATATCTCAATCCACGGTTGAATTATAACTACTTCCGGTTTGAAAAAATAAACGTCTGCCATGTTCGATTTCTACTTCTGCTTTGTATTTTGACAGGTAATTCTGCATAAGCATACAAAATTTTATTAAAATTGGACCACCGGCGGCTTAGTTATGACGCCATTTCAATGTATAAGTGGCGCACCCTGGCGGCACAAATCTACATTTGGTTTTCATTTTGGTGAGCTGGTTCTCTTCATATGACCCATATCTACCTGCATACTAAATTTACAGCTGAGATATAGTAACTTCCGTTTTGAAAAGAAGCTCAGCTATCACAGAGAGACCACGCAACGTGCTGTCTCACTTGAAATTTTAAATTTTACGTGAACGGGGACATCCCCTGTTAAAATGTTGATACCGTTGGATAGACAGTTGATTGTACTAAAACTTTGCCGCTGGAAGTTTTCAAACAGTGAAACTTTGTGGCAAAATTTTATTGCTTGTTCGAAAAATGGCAAATTTGGGTTTTGGAACCCCCGCTGGGGAGTTAGGGGTGACGTATGACGTTGGTTGATAGCTCGTTGGAAAGCCCATGGTCGACTTCCTATTCGCTTTAATTGAACTTTTCACTGTCTGTTACGGTTATGGAGTTATAGCAAATTATTTGTCGAAAGTTGCCAATTTTAAGCTACCCCTCCTGCATTTGACGCCCCCATTACGTGAATGGGGGCATCTCCTGCCAAAATGTTGATACCGTTGGATAGACAATTGATTGTACTAAAACTTTGCTGCTGGAAGTTTTCAACCAGTGAAACTTTGTAGCAGACTTTTATTGCTTGTTTGTCGAAATTTGTCAGAAAAACGACAAAGTTGGGTTTTGGAACCCCCGTTGGGAGAGTTAGGGGTGACGTACGACGTTGTTTGATGGCTCGTTGTAGAGCCCATGGTCGACTTCCTGTTCACGTTAATTAAACTTTTTTCGCTATCTGTTACGGTTATGGAGTTATAAGGCAAAATGTGTATAGGCGCGCTGCCAAAACAGCAGAGTCCACCCCTATGTGCTAAAATTTTACCTGGAAGAGGTTGACCCCCATCAACCACTCGTCACCAGAAAAAGTCCGTGAGCTATCGGCGTTGTTTGCGTGATCCTAGGTTTAGCCGTTTTGATACAATACCAGAGTGTGACAGACACACAGACAGATACACGACGACGGCATATACCAAGCTAGCATAGCGTCGTGTGGTAAAAAAAATAAACGTCCGCCATCTTAAATTTTTACTTCCGGTTTCAATTTTGACCATTTGGGCACTTTTGGCATGTAAGTCTGCGTCAGCATACCAAATTTAATCGAAATCAGACCACCCGCGGCCAAGTTGTAACTTCATTTTGATTTTCAAGATTGCCTCCGTCAGCCATTTTGGATTTGACATATGGTTTTGGTGGGCCACCCAGGAAGTGATTTGATGGTCTAAAGCTGGTCCTCAAATTTGAGACGATCAGATTTACTGTTTTCGAGATACAGCGAATTTCGTATTTCGGTGTTTAGGCTTGACAAGTAGCTCTGCTGTGGCAGAGGGACCGCGCGACGTGCCTGTCAGTAGAAATTCTGCAACTACAAAACATCCTATTTGAAAAATAGAGTCCCGGGCCTATCGTGTGACATTATTTGCGTGATCCTACGTTTAGCCGTTTTCATGCAATACCGGAGTGTGACAGACACACACACAGACAGACAGACGGACAGATACAGCATTGCGTCGCACGGTAAAAATCGACCATATTGCACTGCACACCAAGTATAATTACCAGGCAACGAGCGTCGGTTGATAGCAAATTCTAGGCAGACCAAGAAATGTTGGTTATTAGCACATATTTGAACGATAATGCTCAAACTCCACTTAATGGATTCGTTGTCTATATGTTATACAAGCAAGTTTGCAACAAACACGGTGAAAAATCGAACCGATGGAGCATAAGCCTTAGTGTATGCGCTGCATCAGCGTCGACCGTCGCAGGTGTGATACTCAATAGCCGTCGTCGAGGACACGGTTGATAGCAAATCACCGAGTGCAATGGAGATTTAGTTCCAACTCCACAGCAGTGCATACAAAAAATGGATCACGTGAGCAAAACCACACCCCTTTTAAAGGTGATTTATCATCCCTTTGGCCAGACTTGATATAGTCTCCCTTTGTACGAAGTTTGAGAGCTCTAGCTTCAGCCATTGCTGAGATATGGATTCGGTACCCAAAATTTAAAAAGTGTCACGTGACGTAACCACGCCCCTTTCAGGGACGGTTTGTTGTCCGTCGGCTGGGACTAGCTACCGTCAACCTGTATACCAATATGAAGTCTCTATGTTTACTCACTACGAAGATATGAAAGGCGACGAAAAATGCAAAAATTGGGGTGTTCTGGGGGGTTAGGGGTCACCCAAGGTTATCGGAAACATAGCCATTCGATAGAGCTCATACGACTTTCTATTCGACTTTAATAGAAACTATGCTTCTATCTTGTACCGTTTTCGAGTTATAGCGCGTTTTTCGTCGAAAGTGACGAATTTTAACCCACCCAACCTGCATTTGTCGCCCCCGTAGGGGGTGATCCCGTTCGAATTTCGCCGCGAACTTTGGTGTCAGAAAACTAGAGTCATGGGGCTATCGTGTGGCATTATTTGCGTGATCCTACGTTTAGCCGTTTTGATACAATACCGGAGTGTGACAGACACACACACATACACAGAGACAGACAGACACACGACGACGCATATACCATACTTAACAGTATCTTAAGCCTTTGCGTCAGTTTTCAGACAAAAAGTGTTGTTGCTCGGTGTCATCGTGACTGAGTTTTGGGGCAGCAGTTTTGAACGTTATCTATTTTTTCAACTCCGTTACTCTGTATACTACTGGTTTTTCGTACTACTTGATTTAACTTGCTATCTGCACACTTCCTGTAGATGTGTTATTTGAGGTTGCACTATACTGGTGTATTGCATATCAGTTACTTAAGCGGATTTTTTATATGTGAATGTGTTAAAAGGTTGAACACGTAGGAATGTTCCAGATTTTTTGTCTAACTATTTAACTCTTGTGATGCCTTTTATTTATTGTAGTTAAGGCTAGTCAAGAAACGCATAACCATCAGCAGATTAGTCCTTTATTAAACACAAGATCCTTCCAGTCGTTTTTGTTACGGCTCTAAGAGTTCTATCATAGTAGGACAATATCCCCTCGGTATTTATAAACAACAAGTCAAGAAAGTTTTTTGTTGTATTTACTGTATGTAACAGTATCTTTAGCCTCTGCATTAGTCTTCAGACAAAAGCGCTGTTGTTTGGTGTCATCGTGACTGAATTTGGGGCAAGAGCTTTAAAAATTATCTAATTTCTTTACTCCGTTACTGTGCATACTTATGCTTTTGTCTACTATATTTTGATTTAGCTTGCTATCTGCACACTTCCTGTATATGTGTTAATTGCAGTTGAGCTATACTGGTGTATTGCATATCAATTACTTAAACGGATTTTATATATGAATGTGTTAAATGCTGAACACGTAAGAGTGTCTCGATTTTTTGTCTAAGGCCAAATCTAAGCATTCAAAGGCTGATGTTTCCAGTGATTCCAATCTCTTGTGTTTGTATTGTGCTGACCGTATCTAGAGTCATGGAAAGGTTGTCGTTGGTTTGATTCGGTGCCATGGTTGTAGTATGTAGGCACATACTGTATGTGCTGGTGCTAGTAACAACGATAAGCAGTATTTGTGTGAGCGCTGTGATGACGATTGAGTCAGTAATGATGTAGTCAATAGCAACTGCTGTCACTGTCCTCGTGACTGAACAGTAAATATTTAAGTTTTGTAGTTTTCAAACTATTATTTTGCAACTGCTAATGGTACGTTACAGTTAGTTCTATAATTGCATTTTGCTTTGTTTGTATATTTGTGTGTTTTTTGGTGAATAAAACAAGCAAACACACTGTGAGTAACTGAGTAGACTATTTTCAGTTAATGTTGAGATGTCCCACTTTTTATAGTTGTGTATACATGCAAATTAACTGCATCAGATTAAGTGGGACATGATGTCCCAGTTTATGTCACATTGTGTCCCACTTAATGTGAGCTTCAGTTAATGTGGGACATTTATGTAGCATAGTGTTAGAACATTGTTTGCCATATAAAAATGAAGCCCCCAGCATGCCTGATGCATAAGCTGGCAATTGTCCCACTATATATCACGCTGTACTCAAGATGCCAAAAAACATGTCTACTGCTGAAAATAGGCATGATTCTGTTAAGTGTCCCAGTTTATGTGAATTTACCCTAAATGTTTACGATGTCTGTGCTTCCATATATTATTTGCCTAACTGGATTTTTGACTTGCCTTGCATCATAAAGCAATCTTCGATGACGTCATTGTCACATGACCCATTAAAATTTCATGTATGCAAGAGGATAAGTAGTTCTATAAACGTTGCCATAAAATTCGTTCTGCACGCATTGAGTGTTGACATAACAGCGCTTAACTCCGTTAACAGCATTTCAGAACTTTTTTAGTGCCACCAGGTGCACAATGCAATTTGCATCTCAATGTGGATTAGCCAGATATATAACTAATTTATGGTAAAAGAACTTCCCAGTTTACAACCACGTGTAAGATCGACTGCTGAGTCATAGCTCTAAAACAGCAAAAATCAAAATAATCAACTCGATTATAATCACAAAACACATGCACTGTAACATTTAAATCTGTCAATCACCAGATTTAAATGTAAAACCCAGTGTTTACTGTTTTATTGCTGAAATTTTATTTCAAATCTCCATCTGCCCCATATTTTCCATCTCTCTCTAAGGTTTTGAGGCCAAATCTATACCACCATGAAAAATTTTATCAAAATTGGACATACGAGATATCACTTTTTTTCGATTTTTAAGATGGCCATGGTCCACAATCTTGGATTTTCAAATTTTTAAATGATCAAATTTTTGGTCGCCGATTGGGTCAGAACAACTAATGTGCATCACCATACAAATTTCACCAAAATCGATCAAACAATAATATTGCATTTAACAATTATCAAAATGGTGGCCCTCCGCCATCTTGGATTTTCAAAAATTTACTTGTTTGAACAGCTTGTAAGCTCTGGGGAACTAATATGTGTGATCGTACAAAATTTCAACAAAATCGGCCAGACGATTTTGAAGATATCACAATTTTTCGATTTTCAAGATGGCCGCCGTCCGCCATCTTGGATTTTGAAACTTGGAAATTTTTGGTCACCCATCAGATCGGGAGACCTAATATACATCGCCGTACCAAATTTCACCAAAATCAGTCAAACGATCGCTGAGATATCACATTTAACAATTTTCAAAATGGCGGCCATCCGCCATCTTGAATTTAAAAAAAATTGATATTTTGATCAGCTGGTAAGGTCTGGAGGAGTAATATATGCCATCATGCAAAATTTTGTCAAAATCGGCCAAACGGTTTAGATATCACGATTTTTCTATTTTCAAGATGGCGGCCATCCGCCATCTTGGATTTTTAAAAGTTTGATTTTTTGATCAACTGGTAACCTCTAGAGGATTAATATGTGCCATCATGCAACCATTTTGGATTCTGAAATTTTTCAATTTTTGGTTTTCTATCTGGTTGGGAGGGCCAAGATGCATCATCGTACCAAATTTCATCAAAATCGGTCGAGTGACTGCAGAGATATCGCATTTAACGTTTTTAAAAATGGCGGCCGTCGGCCATCTTGGATTTTTTTAAATTGATTTTTTGAACATTTCTTAGGGTTCGGATGGCCAATGTGCGTCAGCATGCATAATTTCGTAGAAATCGTCAAACCGTTGCTGAAATATAGCAATTTATCCATTTTTTCAAGATGGCGGCCGTCCGCCATTTTGGATTTACGCGGCAAATTTTGGGACGACTCACAACGAGAATTTGATGGTCTTTATCACTGTGTAAAATTTGGTTGTAATCTATTTTATTAGTCGTTTTTTAAATACAAAAGTTTGAATATTTTGCACGTTTGGCCTGAAATTGCCTATTCACACACATTTTGGGCTGTTTTGGGGTAAAAATAGGCAAAAATGGCTAGTTTATGAATTCTTATCCCTCTAGGAATGCAATAACCCGGAATTGACGTCATATTAAGCAAACCGCATAAAAATCGGTTCTACGGTTTAGTCTCGGCATGCGAGTAAAGTATGGGATCACAAAGAAGGATAGGATAGGAAAACTAACAAGAGAGTCTAGCACTGGCTAGCATGGTGTGAGATGATCCGCCTGCAAGCAGCACGGCGAGCAGCACGGCACCACTGATCACGGCGCCCGCCAGCAGCATGGGGCCGCAATGTGCGGTAAAGTGAGATCGGAATTTGAAACCTAAATTAGCTATAAAGCGCCAATGCACTTCCGTCACAGACAGACGGACAGACGGACAAACAGACGGAAAGACAGACGGACACTGGCATCATAGCATAAGCACGAGATGTATATATTACATCTCACGCTAAAAACCACGCGAGGGTGATATTTCACGCATATGCCGCCACTCCCCCAATGAGGCAATCGCTTTGAGTTTTGGCGTGCGGGGAGACATCGCCGATGTAATCACCAATGTTTTTGTAAATCGGTTCAGGAGTTTGGGAGTTCTGACCCCCCGAAATTTTGCTATCTCCGTAGGATTGGCTGGTTGATCTTACAACAGTGTAAGCACCTAACCCTAACCCTAACCCCCTAACCCTAACCCTGTGATATACCGGCACATGACTTTATGTCGACAGCTCACAGGCCTAAAGAGGACATATACGCTGTTTGATAGAATGTATCTAGTTTGTTTGGCAATGCACAGATTGACTGCTTAATATTTTCCAGGATTGCAATTGCAACTTTTAAGATCGACTAAGTATAACGTGATTTAATTTTACTCCACTGACCACAAATGTGTGCAAACAAAATTCCTGACCACGTGAGTGTCCAGTGTAGTGCTATAGTACTGCTTACATATATACACGCACTAAAGGCGACGTACGAATGGGGGACATATAGTACTGTACCCCTAGTACATAAATTTTAGAGAGTAAACGCTTGGGAGACAATATTAGGGAGACAAGTTGTATATCTTAAATAACTTTCGAATTATGGGCCAGAAAAAATATACGCACGTCAAGACGGTATCAGGAAGTGATTTGCTATTATATTTACAGAAAGTGCATCCATTTAGCCTGTAAATAAAAAAGGTCGACGTAATACCCCTGTATTACGCAAAGTCTCCCGGAGGTAGAATCCAGGAATATATATATATATATATATATATA
>Ga0209782_1000660_pt1 | contig 15918 bp, 9 predicted proteins | sample WorMetmaBAHAMAS1_FD_187390 | JGI IMG/M metagenome (GOLD analysis project Ga0209782, IMG submission 187390) | Marine gutless worms symbiont microbial communities from Max Planck institute for Marine Microbiology, Germany - Inanidrilus... | ecosystem: Host-associated > Annelida > Digestive system >...
CCATCCACGGGGGTGGGCTTCGAGGGCCAAATAATTTTTTTTTATTTATACCACTTTTCTTTGCTATAACTCACCTATAGCTATAGATCAGACCGCTCAAAAACTGATTTTTGAATACAACGGCTCAAACGATGCAAATTTAGGCAAGGATGTGCCTTTGGGGAATTTCGTTGATATTGCTACCTATTAAGATTATCAATGTCAAAATGTCAAATCAAGTTTTCCGAAACTCCCAATTTTTGGGTGCGAAAGTTTTCAAGGAAAATGCAACAAATACTGAAACTTTCATATGCTATTATCGAAACGATCGACAGCAGCTGAATTTTGTTGTAGAATGATAAATACCACCAAGTATGGATGCAGACAGCCACCATCTTGTTATATTAAAACTGTACAAATTTAACAATTTCGATGAAATCTGCCATGGTGCTTTATCTCAGCCCACTGAACCCCATCAGCCAATAAAATTTCAAGATTTTAAAATTACCGTCTGCCGTAAGTCTGCAACAACCCACCAAAACTGTGGTTTTATACTTAGTTTAAAACCTGGTGGGATTCTAGACTGAGTTTTAAAAAACTATAGAGTATTGAACACAACTGGCATGCGTATGATAATAAATTGACGAATTTGTGGACTACATTTGCAATTCGTATTTTCACTTGTTTGTAAATATACCAAATAAACTAAAGCACAATACACATAAAATACGATTCACCATTCTGCAATTAGTTAAGCCGCAGCCAGTTGTGATCATAAACATAAATGTAGCAACCACCACTTCATGCAAACTGGAAAGATAAAAGTGCATTCCAGTCTTAAACCAGAGTTATAAGACCGATCTGAATGCATTACATAAGTCTAGTTTAAAACTGGATTGTCCAAATTAACTTTGGTCTAAAACCAAGTTCAAAACTGTGGTTAAGCGGAAACTACTGTCCAAGTAAATATAACAGCCAGCCACCCAAGGTCCAGTGTACCAATCATAGTATTGTTTTATAATGCCCTTTGCATCAGGTAGTGGTATTTACTGTACATATGCCTCCAATGGGTTAATGAGTTACGGTCAATATTTTCAGCCTGTAGGCCCTATGTATTAAGTAGGCCTAATAAGTAATTAAGTATGTAATAGTATTTATATAGTTCAAAAACTCAAGGTCACGATGCTTTTCTGTGTCAAGTTGGCACTGTTATCTTGAATTTGCCTAAACACAGCTTAACCTTAACAATTGCTACGTCAAACCTGGGTTACAACGTGACATCACACAAAAGAACTTTGTTTGCAGTCTACTAAGTTCTGTGCACGTTAGTCGGATCATCACTAGGGAGCTAATTCATGGAAAAGTCTCAATTTCACGGAGGTCTTTAAGAATATGTGCCAATTTCACGGAATCTGCCAAATTCACAGAGATTTCAGGGCCCCTCGTGATCATCAGCAGACAGTGTAGTGCCAGCTGGTTCAGAAATGGAAATTTGTCAGCTTGCATGCCAAAACACCCCACTGACGATGCCAAGGGTGATACGCAAGCAGAAAGTACTGCTTCATATCTACTATACTAATTTAATGTTATCTGAAGTGTGACATGTAATGAACAACAAAATCTTCATAGAAACATATTGGTACGACTCTAGAAATCTTTATAAGTGAAACAAAATTAACATAAAATCAGAGTTCACGGAATTTCGCGAAAGTGCACGTTTTTTGGCTCATTTCTAGGACTTGCAGCAGATTTTACTAAAGATTAGGTATCTTGACAACCAGAAAGCGAATTTGAGGTTAAGGGTTCTGAATCTGAACCCTTCACTTTTCACTAGTGATCAAAACCCTTGAGATCTAGCCTGAAGCAAGGGGACCAGTTCCATAGTCAGACTGATTGATCGAGTTAAAGTTTAACATCCCAGTTGAAACAAAATAGGTCATTTTCGGTTTCCAGCCAATCTCTTGGCGGAGAAAAAAACACAAACAACCAAAAAATAACGGGTCAAGATCTAGGCAAGAGTGGTGAGCAAAACCTCAACTTATTTAGGGTGAGACCATACAGCTTTGATCCTGAGCTGGTTGCCATATCTATCCACGATGCTGAACTTCAAATGCACTGCCTAATTTTGTGGTCTGGCACCACCACTTGTGACTGGTCAAATGATTATAAATGTATACATGTACCGCACGAGGCAAGGCACTGCACTAATTTCTAGCTGGTGAACATGTTTAACAAATCAATGGAATGATAAATAACTATCAGCAGTAAACCAAATAATCAATAACCATCAGTTATTGTTAAAAGTAACTAACATTTTAATATGTGTAACAAGTGGATACTCATAAATTAATAAAATGACAACTCCCCTTTGGAAATTTGAGCAGTTGGTGACTGCAGTAGCATGTGGATGGTTCTTTAACTGGCAAGGTGACTTGCTATTAGTGTTCAATAGTGACCTTAGTTTAGCAGAACCACTGCTAAGTTACAATCTATTAACGTCAGCAAAAGCATAAACTCCAATAAGAAAACCAACATTTTGGGGATATCTACAGATACTTTCTCTAAGCAATATGATTAAAAACATACTAAATGTTTAATAGCTCAGAAACTTAAAGTGACGTCACCAGACAAGGTATCATGATGAGACATGTCCCCACCAGTGGCAGTTTGACAGGGCAAACTGTCGCTGATATCGACAACGTATGTGAGTATGTGTGAGGCGGCACCAGCAACAGCTTCATTGCTGTTTATACGACTTCTAGCGGGTGCATGGCCACAATAACCATATGACCACTGGGGTCAACTTCCAGCATGGCATTCCCATGCGTTGTTCTTGAACTAGGGGCACGAGAGACAGACAGACAGACAGACACAGACGGCAGCACTGCTTATGGCATAGGTGGGGCATAATAACCATCAGTAATATGTTACAATATTACCTATATATGAAAATAAGCAATGAAAGAAACAATTCACTATAAATGGAATAATTACCATAGTCAAGCAATAATAACGCCAATACTGAACAACCAATAAACTAGTTATAGTCTGGTAACTCAGGATCATTCAGTAAGTTCCAGAGTATCAAATGTCGAGGTTTTTACAACCTCAGGCAGGCCACGTATAGGACACATTGTAGATTTATCAATTATTTTATCTATACTTACAATGCATAAAAATCATCAATTTACAATTTCATCCATTTATAACAAGATGTGGGTAACAGAGTCTGCATCACTGTCAAATAGAGTCCTGGGGCCCGATTTTCAAACGTTCCTATGATCTTCCTAAGTCTGTTTTAACTTTGTCATAAAATTATCATAACTTAAACTACTTAGGAAATCCTAAGATTATCCTAAAATCGTCGTAAACTAATTTTCTAACATAATCTTAGAACATCACAAATTTCTGGCAACTTTCTCGTAATGTTATCCCAATTAAAAATAGCAGTAAATCACAAGAGGCGACGGTCTTGCTGCCACTGTCAGTTTTTACTTACTTCACAACAAGCGTTCATCATGATGTAATTGTCCACCGTGTTTTGGCTGTTTTATGTAAATAACAAATAATGAAAATTTACTAAACGATGCTTATTGTTCGTAACTAAGTTTTATCGTGACTTGATTGTAACTTCGTGGTAATTTTATTACAATTCTGTCCCACTGTTTGGTCCTACAACTGCAAGGTTGTTATCGTTAAGTGATGACGTAATTTCTTCGCAGTTTTCAGCATGATCACAACTTTGTGCTAGGATGTTCATAACTTTGCTTATTGTTGTAATTTTATACACATACTAACATAATCTTACAATGTTTTGAATGGCCAAATTTTCAAAATATTGAAATTTAGCCCCTGAACTCAGTGGCAGTAAAGGTGCATTTTCATCAATTTCAATTAAAACAAACAAACCAAGATGGTCTAAACTAACAAAAATACTTTAAAACACAAAAAATCCCACACCAAAAATACAAGCAAACACATGCCAGGTTTGGCCAGCTTGTATGATGTTCAACCATGAAATGCACTGGGCCTATTTTCACAGTGATGGAGCTCACACAGGGTACCCGATTGATGAATATGTTCACTGACTTATTGAAACAGTGACAGCCCACGTGTGTACGTGATTATACATGTAATATACTTTCCTTTTTCCTGCACCATAATGTCAACAGTCCTGGAAGTTATTGAATGACCCTTGAATGAAAAGTTATCCAATATAACAGGCACTTAAGATACACCAGTTCTGACTAAATGTTTCAACAGTGTATCACATGGAAACAAAGCAGAAATCAAGAGATCTTAAATGAAGCATTTCTCAACGCTATACTGAGTATCGGATATAGTAACATCAAACTGCCAAACCCTACATGTAAGTGTATTCAACGTATCACCAAATTCCTCACACATAACATATTATGTAACATTTCAGAAAATAAATATAACACTACTTGTTCAACTGGATCAGACGTCGTCAAAACCAGGCATAGGAAAGCTCACTGCAAACTCTTCCACTTCAGCCTTCAAGGCTGCCAGCTTCCGTTTCGCCTCTTCATCTTCTTCCAGTTTTATCTTGAAGTCTTTCAGTGTCTTGCTGGCACAGCTTGCTTGAATTTCAGTAGCAATTTGGACACCTGAGAAATGATAAATAAAATATCAATGTCTTCAAAGTCATCGTTGCTAGTACTCCAAGACAAGACATAAGGTTATCACTTTTTTATCAGGTCATCAGTTATTTCACTACAACAGTCTGGCATAAGTCACCACACCCACATACTGGCTGGTTGTTGCATGGCAACTAGTATTATGTTTGGACTATGTAAAATAATATCCACAATACCACCAACACATTGTACTGCACTCACATGCTGTACTTCATAGTTTTCAGTGTAGTCGCACATATACAGGGTGCGCCAATAAAAAACAATCCCTTTGAAGAAATGCTGTATTTCAGCCATGGTAGTACAGATTTGAGCCAAACTTTCAGGCTTTGTATAGGAGTATTATTGCAACATATCCTGTGAATGTTAGTGAAATGACTGATATGGTTCCTCAGATACATCAGATTAAAATTTAAAGTTTACTTTTTCAAGTGAACGTGCAGTTGAACATTAAATATTTACGAATAACAAATTAATGTTTTCACAGCTTTTTAACAACAGTTCAGATGTTTCAATCATGAATGTCAGATGCCTTTAGCTCACTCTGTATTTAAACAGAGTGTTCACAATGTCAGTGCCCACCAGTTACAGCAACACACGACCGAAATCTGTTACAAAATGATACAATTGCCTTATTAATGAACTCGTGAAGGAAATCATTCTGTAATGTTGACAAAACGATCCTTTATGTCGGTATGATATTGGCCAGCTTTGGCATGTGTCTTTGATAGTATTCTAGCATAGCACCCCACATATGATAACCCATCGGCATATCCATATGGTGCATGTTCTATTATTTTTACATCAGAATCACAGTTTAATTACTTGTTCACTTAGAAAAATGTAATTTTAAGTTCAAATGGTTGTAATTTTTAAACCATAGCAAATATTGCAACGAAATTTGCTGCGTACGTTGCCTGAATCCTCATCTGTGAAAGCCATAAATTTGGTGAAAAAATCTGTTACAATAACTGAGATAATGAAGTTTTCCAAAGGGATTGTTTTTTATTGGCGCACCCTGTATACACGGGATCAGCAGCAGCTAACTACACACAGTATGCTGCAATGTATACTAGAATAGCCTAAGACTGAATTAGTCACACATATGCTTGACAGTCGCAAAGATACACAAAAGTGCTTGACAACTAAAGTATTCGTATTTGTACTAGGGATGTTAATCGATTATTGATTATTCGATTATCGAATTTTTTTTATCATTTTCGTTTTCTAAAAATCGATTATCGTAACTGAAAATTGCACTATGCAACGACGACCTGTTTGCAAGACGCTATACCTAGCTGTTTCAATAGGCCTACAAGACCGATTGTGACTGGCGGATGGATGGACTACGATGCATATACTATGCAATTCATGCCATAAGTTTGCTTAAAATGAAAAATTCGGACATTAATTACATGAATTTGCGCTTTGCATAGAATAGTTAAGTGGAGTTGTCACATTATTTCTAAAATTCGACTGGAACCCAGTCTTGCACGGCATTATGGTTATTGCGCACGCGTCAGTACTGGTACTGGTCGGAAAAAAATTAAGAAAGTTAGTCCGTAATGTATTTGTTATTTCCTTGTAATATAACCATATGATACGGACTTGCAATGCACGTTCGTCGATAATGGAACCTGGCGCAACGAGACGTTACACAACAACGCGATCAAGTGATCTGTGGTGACCGCGAGCTTCTTTGTGACCAAAAAAGTATCTTTCGCTTTTTGGAGTTCTACATCACTTTAAAAACAGATATATAACGAACTAACGAACTATTAACTAGTTTATATAGAGCCTTCGTCTTCAGCACATAATGTGGATTTGTTCTGCATAGCTAGTCGTACGCATTCGTTTTTTATTGCTTACTGGTACTTGCGTGCAGTGGTAGTGATGCATGCTTGTGACCATTATATTTAAAATTTGATAATCGAATAAAAATCGATTTTTTCGTTTCGATAATCGAATATCCAAAAAATTCGAGTTTAACATCGCTAATTTGTACTGCAGTTTTAGAATGCCGATAACCTCCGTAATCTGGCACATTGAAAATGCGTGCCAAACTGATAAAGAACTAACTGTGAAACTAGCAAACACATGTCCAACACCTCTACAGCAGTGTGAAGATTAACTGTGATTTTAAGTACACACAAACACTTGTTACTTAATTGTACTTTTTCTACACGTAACAATTCGTACAATAACTTCTTAATGTGAACATTTGTGGTTTTGATGTTAATTTTTCAGTCAAATATATGCCAGCTAGCCTCCTCCCCCAGTTTCCTGCCTCCACTTGTTCCACAACCTAACCTTTGGGATGTGGTACTGGTTTTTACCCGACCGTCATCCAACCAACAGTACTACACTGTAAAATGTCTGTATATCCACGGAAATTTTGCGGCGAGTTTTCCATATCTCAACGGAACTAGTTCCATATACGTTCGTTTCCGTAAATCGTTGTAATAATAAAGTCGACGCCAGCTTCAATATTCCGTATTTCAATATTCAAACATACACGTAACTGGTTCCATTAAAATATGAAAAACTTACCACAAAATATCCGTGGATTTATGGATATTTTTTACAGTATAAGCACTGAAGCACAAACTCCAACCACAGTTCTGGCCTTACACTCTATTCATCCATCTCCGACGTTAGTAACATAATACTGGACATTACTCGGGGTCAGTCCAAAGTCACATGGACACTGGCACTTGTGGCCTCGGCAGCTGGGTCTTAAGACTGCCTCAAGGCATGCCAAGTCCCGACGCCTTGATCTTGCCTCAGCCTAAATTCGCAACACCTCCATCTCAGGCTTCAACGCCTCGTCTCATGGGTCAGTTGTCTCAGCTTACGTTCAAACAGTAAACAACACCACCAACCTAGTACTAGACACTGTTCAGAATGTACCAGCGGACTTAGAGGCTGCTAGTAAGTGTTAACCGCGACATAAGCTGCGTTTGTTCACATCATTCAACAGCGCAATTTTTGTGCGGCACAACTACATTCAGCTGGTGGCTGAAATGCCTCGGTCTTGACAGCACCTTGGTATCAGCTTGGAACATGTCGTGCCTATACATACTGGCACATAGAAAGCTACTATGGTACACAGTGCATACCCTTGTGAATGAAGTCGGCCACTTTTTCCATATGCGACTCCGTGAGTCCACGGGAAGTGAGCGCTGGAGTCCCAAGCCTCAGACCGCTTGGACGCAATGCACTCCTGTCGCCGGGACACGTGTTCTTGTTCACTGCAATACTCACTTCTTCCAACACCTTCTCCACCATTGCACCCTCGGTCTTCATTGGCCGCAGATCAACCAGCATCAGGTGGTTGTCCGTTCCACCTTGCATCATTTCAATTAGCACAATCACACAGATATACCAGTTTACTACCATGAAATTCAGAAAAAAACACAGTTTACAAAGCAAGACAAAAACCAGTCAAATAGGTGATTAGGAAAGGTAGATGAAGACAACTTGGACATGGTGCATGAAAAGTTTTGGTCTGCCCCAAAAGAAACACAGACTACTAAGAAGCAAAGAACAAAACTGAAGGGGGGGATTAGCGAACCCAGGATCAGCTGGAATGTGGCCGTCAATAATAATAATAATAATACACATATTTGTATAAGCGCCTCATGGTCTAACTTCAGTGTGAGTGTATCTCACTAAGTGTGAAATTTCTACACTGTCTCAACAATAAGCTGCATCAAAATATCTTATATCCAATTCTAGTAAGGTGCATGACAGATTTCTGGAATGTGAAATCTCAGTCTACCTGAAACGATGGTGAATCCCCTGCTCTGTAGTGCAGTACACAAAGCACTAGCATTGTTGACAACTTGCTTCTGATAAAGCTTGAACTCTGGACTCGATGCTTCTTTCAGTGCAACACCCACAGCTACGACAGCACAGTAGAATGCACAAGTGACTGTGATAATTTTTGAAACTGTATACAGACTTTAGTGTGGCCTATGTGGCATAATAGTAGAATGTTCACTCACGATCCAAAAGGTCGTGGATTTGAATATCGGCCGGCCTGCTTCCAGATCACAGCCTTGTCCAAGCTGCTCACATGCATGTGCTATGGTTTAAAGTCATCTGCTGCAGGTAACAATCACTCAGAAAAAATTCTGTATCTCCAAAATTGTAGCAGATTTTCCAAATAAATTTCAGTTTTACAGAGGACTCAGGCCATATGTGCAGCAAATTTTGTGACAATATTACAACTACTTGAACTTAAAAGAGTACATTTTTGTAAGTTACCAAGTAATTCAACTGCAATTTAGATGCAATAAAATATTGCCATATTTACTATTCACACGTTTAATATTCTTTAAAATGTGATGTCATTTTTGACGTCATTGACTGCAATTTGATTTTGCTAGTCATTGTGAATTTTGTAATATCATTAGAACAATTTTATTGGCATTTTGTTAACAATATTCTGAGTAAATTGAGCAGTAAACACAAAATGTGTATTCAGACGCTTTGCAAGCCAAGGATCTGGTGCTTCTTGTTAAGGGTGACATCAACCATCTCACTCCTCCCTCGCTGTTACTAGTTTGCTCTCACGATGTCCTCATTGACAGTACCAAAAATGTTTACCAGCAAGAAATAAGCGAGGGAACTAACGATGCCATCGGTAGACCAAATCCAAACGTCGGATCCTGGTAAACGCACTGTGAGTATCGTAGCTAAAGGTCTCTCTGGCACAAAAAAACTAGTGAGAGCAGCAAATGATACAAACCTGCAATAACATTGTCATGTGGCCCACCCTGCAGGCCAGGAAAGACAGCTTCGTTAATTTTCTTCTCGAGCTCATACATAATACTTTCTCCTTTAGCTGTAGTTTTGCGGACACCTGAAAGAAAAACAAATCAGAACACATTCAATAGAACAGTAAAAGCAGTATAAACTGCTGCTCAATGCTTGTTGTGTACCGCGTCAACTTGCACAGGTGATGACAGTTTTTATTCTCGTTCTGACTAAAATGCATTTGCGCAATAAGTTTTTCCAGCTACAAAAGTTTATACTGTTAATATTACTTTTTTAAATCGCAAGTATTGTTGCTCTCTTAACATTAGCGCAATTCTTACTGTCATGTTACAGTGGAGAATGGCTGTTCCACAGAACTATCTTCACTGTTTCTTGCATGCACAATAAACAATGCCATAGTCAAAAATGGTATGCAAGTTAAAACTGCGAGTTTTTACACATGTGCTGTAATTCAGCCAAAACTTTTTAGCACCAAAATTTCTATCATTTTACAACAAACTGAAATCAACAGACACGACGTAAAATTTTGCAGATATATCAAATAGTCTTAAAACTGTAATACCTATTTTCATAGTCTTGTACACTATAAATGTGTTGAAACATTTCAATTCTGCCTCATGGCAGTTTAATTATATAATGTCATGGACCCAGACTGGCAAAAACATCTCGCTCACAATAAGGCATTTATTACTATCATTACATACCTTTACGACAGAAGATCACGCCAGAACGTGGGCCACGGAGAGTTTTGTGGGTTGTCGTCGTCACAATATCACAGTAATCAAATGGACTTGGAGTAACACCAGCAGCAACAAGGCCACTGATGTGCGCCATGTCTGCCATTAAGTATGCATCAACACTATCAGCAATTTCACGGAAGCAAGCATAGTCAATGTTACGAGAGTAACATGACATACCTACAAGTAAAACAATGACATATCTGTAAAAAAGCATTAACATCGCACTTCACAATAAAAACTACGGTATTTCTCTCATCTGTTCAAAAAGCGTCATATATTAGCCTAAAAAGCCAAAACATTTTTCTATGCAAAACAGTACACACACGTACCAGTATATAATCAATTAGAAGATAAACATAGTGAAAAGCAGAGCTAACAGATTAACGACAGGTATTTTCTCATAAAATAACTAGAATGCATAGCAAAGCCTCACGTATAGCCCGCTCAGCGTCATAATGTCGCCCCTAGCAAATATTTATGAAATACACCTAATTACTGATCACCACAGTAGAGCACTGCACAGGGCAAAAAATCAAATTAATACAATGCATATTTGCTCCTTCCATGCTGGCCCACAGCACCCAATCAATGTATCACCCCAACTGTGGGGGCTGGTGACTTTCATCACCTCGGGTCCCGTTTCCCCCACCCCGCTGCAGTGCTGTACACTAGTGCGCGTAACAACCCACCGTAAACAAACGTAGCTAAACTAACTGTGGTAAAATTTTCGATGCCGGCTGTACAACTTCTTACGTCTTAAACTCCGGGGACACTGAACCAAACCTCACCAAATTTTGCTCCAATGCAGAGAAATGATTGCCAATTAACCTGCTGAAATTGGAATTGCAATAATCCAATCCATTTTAAAACATCAGTGTGCCAAATGAAGGACCATCTACAAATATTATGACCAAGTGCGGCACAATTTCTACAAGATTTTAACTCCAAAGTCATTGGACCGATATTCACCAAATTTTTTACATGATATATACACATTACTGCTGCTTCCATCCGTGATTCTGACACCTTGGTTACCTTCAAAACTGCTTTTAAAACACATCTCTCCACCTCTGCTTACACGTCACGCCACTGACGGTACCTCACTCTTCGGTGACATATGGTGCCAACTACAAGAGGGCTTAGCAGTGGCTAGCATAGCGCGAGATGTGGGAAGCTCTAGCACAAACCGTTCTTCAGATATAATGCATTTTCTACCGAGATTACTAAAGAAAACTCTTACATAAAAATGTAAACAAAAAGTGTCATTACTGTTTCGGTCCATCCATCCAACAGACTCTCAGTAAGTAAATTAAGTGATATCACTACAATTACCAATTTTTCCATACCCCTCCCCTCTTCCACCAGAAATCCCGGCATCATCCCATCCAATGATACGGGTGAGGCGTTGTCAGTAAGTAGCAAAGACATCCATCTATCCGAGCATGCAAAGATATCCAGGATCCATTGCATGCTGTGACCACGATGCATAAACGTCACAGACGGACATTGACATTGTAGCATAAGCACGATCTCGCGCTAAAAATTCATGTTGATTAATTCTGAATGCTAATTAAAACATCAACCAAGACTTCACATTTACCAGCAATGATGACTTTCGGACGAAACAGAAGTGCATTTTTACGCAAACTCTCATAATCAATCAGACCAGTGTCCACGTCAACTTTGTAAGGCATCGACTCGAAGAATATCGACGTTGCTGATATCTTGCGTGTTGCAGTGAAAAAACCATGAGAGAGATGACCACCATCCGGAAGATCAAGACCCATGATTCGCCCGTGTGGCTCAACAATTGCAGTGTAGACCGCAAAATTAGCTGGTACACCGGACAGAGGCTGAACATTCACAGCCCACTTACTGCTGTCCAAATTAAACACTTCCAACGCTCGCTTCTGTGTTAGCTTTTCCATCTCATCGACGACTTCATTTCCACCATAATATCTGAAGAATTAACACACAAGTCATAAACCATACAAATTACTTTTTATTGTACATTTTGTCCTATTTTATAGATTACATTTAGCATGGTGCTGAATACAAGTTATCAGCTGCTAAGCTGCTTATTCAGTACTTTTCAAAATTTAAGTTTATTTGGAGTGGATTGACAAAAGCTCCAAATCTTAGGACATATGTGATATCTCTGATTGACTTTTTGTCATTTGTAGTTCATCATCCATTGGCACAGTTTGCAATCAAATCCTAGGTTTTCTGACATCATTACAAATTAATTAACAGTGTGTACACTCACTATTAAGCAGAAAAAAGCCCAGATAGTACATCGTCTAAGAAAAGATAGTTTACTCAGTACTCACAAGAGTCACACCGGGAAAAAGGAAGGGTACACATCAAAAGCAAGAATACCATTAAATAAGTTAAGTGCCTAGCTGACGATAGGGACTACAGTCAGAACAACCAAGAAAAATGGAATGGACTGATTCTGTAATTTTATGTCACCTGGACCAAAAGTCAGTACTAGGTCCACTAGTGATTAATAGAGTTAGAACAGATCTTGGTACTGATTCTGAACCACATCCGGTCCACTGTAGACTGAATCGGTACCAGTCTTTTTTCTAGATCGGCACTGTCCAACAGTACCAGTAATTAGTGTTTGCAGCATGTCTCCTTTGACATTGGCTCACTGTTATCAACATAGATGGTTGCTGTACATGCTGAGTTTGATCAATATCTAAATGAACCAGTGCTGATGCCATCATTCACACTACTGCAGGATTGGATTACCAGCTAATTGCCACCACCAGCTGCAGGAAACCATGCACATTTCATTGCCACTTGCCACTACTGGACCAGGTACTGAATCGGCCGGTCCAAGTCACATAAATTACTGAATCGATCTGATCCAGTTTTTTTGTGGATCGTTCTAACTCTAGTGATGAATGGTGACAAAGTGTGCCATGTTTCCTACAACAGGTGGTCGTAAGTAGTTGGAAATCCAATCCTGTACGAGTGTGACTGATGGCACTGGCACCAGTGCTTCTAAGTAATGGTCCAGTTCAGCACATGGAGCAACCACCCACACTGATAATGATGGGGCATCATCAAAGAAGACATGCCACCAACACTGATTACGGTACTGTTGGACTGGTGTAAACCTACAAAAATAGACCGGCACCGCATTGATCTACTGTGGACAGAATGTGTTCCAGAATCAGTACAAAGATCAGTTCTAACCTAATAGCGAAAAGTGAACAGTCAGTATGGTCCCACATAACATCAGAAAACAACAGGTCTTAAAACACATTTACACAAGTATATCTGCTAATGAAGCTGCCTCATGGATAGGGGCCTCCAAAATTTAAAATGGGCCATGTGACATAACCATGCCCCTTTTCGAAACGGTTTGTCATCCGTAGGCTGGGAAACCTGCCTACGTGGCTCAGTGGGCTAAGGCTTTCGGAGCTGCAGTACAGTGAGCCTGGCTGGCTGGCTATTCGGCAGGGCGTGGGTTCATCTCCCACCCCTGCTGGCATGTCGAGTCAGGTTTCTGCATGCTATGAGATTAAATTCTCGGGCAGGTAAAGAGGGTTTGCCTGTGTCATCTTTAAACTGTGACAGGCCATCACACCCGGATTGGGGGCGTCTGGGTGTGGTGAGAGCCGCCAGTGTGGACAACAGATGGTAAGGGCTAGTGGTCTTATATAGGAAGACCTCATGTTGGCATCTGCCAGAGAAACCCGCCGGCCAAGCTGGGCTCTATAAATATACAGTACGAGCCCCAGGGTTAGAGGGGAAGCGCATAGGCTAGGCTTCACCACCAGTCTAAGCCTCAGCGCTGGTGGTAGGCTGCAGGCATGTCGAAAGACTGCCAACGGTCTAATGCCACCACTGAGGAACAAACGAATGAACGAACCATAGGCTGGGACTAACCAAGATCAACCTGTGTACCAAATTTGAAGTCTCTACGGAGATATAAAATGTGATGAAAAATGTATAAATTGGGGTGGTTTGGGGGTTAGGCATCACCCAAGGTCATCAACAACTTAGCCATTCGATAGAGTGCATACAACTTCCTATTCAACTATAATAGAAACTATATGTCTATCTTGTACCGTTTACGAGTTATAGCGAGTTATTTGTCGAAAGTCGATTTGGCACCCCCGTTGTGGATGATCCCTTTAAATTTTAAGATCAGTGTCAACAGATGACTCGAGTCCCTGGTCTATCATGTGGCATTGTTTGCATGATCCTAGGTTTAGCAATTTTAATACCGGGTGTGACAGACACACACACAGACACACAACGACGGCATATACAGCGATAGCATAGCATTGCGCATTTGCGCAATAAAAAGTACAAACAAGATAATTAGTCATTCACACATATAACTTAGTAAGTGTCGTCTAATCACATAAAGTAATGTGTCATCAGTTAACAAATAGCATCAGTTAGATATACACAAAGACCCATGCAATACAATGAATGGCACCATATACACTGCATCATCCGCTGACTAGTACTTATCACATTCAGTCTGCATACTGAATTACAAATGCAGAGCTCCGTCTGTTACAGAATCAATAAGCATGAACAATAAAATATTTTACCGCTGACCAACATGTCCTTCCGAATACTTGTTTGTGAAACAAGAACCAAGTGTTTGTAGTACAGCTTTACTTGCAAAGTTTTCACTTGCTATCATTTCTAAGCAACGTTTCTGTCGATTCTTCTCTTTGTGAATAAGAGCCAGCATGTCTGGATCTACCACAGACAGGTTGTCTTGCTGGTTAAAATGTCCAAAGTCTCCATTTACTGTAGCCATACCAGCTGATGGATGATAGACCTGGAACACAACATCTAATAGTGCAACTTCTCAGAAAGTACTCAAAGACCTGAAGTTCCAAGATATGCAATTCCAACAAACTGGTAATATAATTATATAACTTTTAGCTATAAGATAATACAAACTAGAATCTAGGCTAGATCGCACAGCCCGTCGCTGCTGGGGAAGGGGTATGGGTAGAAATTACATCTCATATTAATAATATCCTTTACTCTTGATATTAAGTTGCAAAAACATTGGTTTCCAGCACAGGACCTTTCAGTAAGAATAGCCCCAAAGTGTCCATAAAGCTGCGGTAGCGCTGCCCGTTTGTCATGCCATTCTCCAAATTCCACAAGCACGACATGCATGACTTGTTGCCAACATGTTGGCCTCTGGACACATCGCGGTCCGATGAAACACGCATCGAGCAAATAGGACCTACTAAACTATAAAATACATTCATTCATTCATTTTATTCAGCAACAAAGAACCAAAAGGCCTGTTACAAGTCACGATAAAATACATGGTGCTCAGATAATGCCTATGTGTATACAGTATGTAAATTCATAACTGTATATGTAAAATGTCCCATAATACTTGCTAAACTTGTATCTACGGAGCCACAGGCCTACACGACGTTGCAATTAAAAATAAAAGTCGATTCGCCACAATCAGGTATATTGGATGTCACATAACTCTTCAACGAAGCGGACCTCTCCATCTTCTGTTTGATATTTTTGACTGATATTTCACCCATATATTTGCACATATTGTTGAAGTATGCACGTACTTGATCCGTTACTGTTGTGTTTACTTTGATAAGGGTCCCATATGTTGCCGATGCGGTGTTCCGTCGCACCCAACGTCGAAATGGTCTGAAAGTCGCTAAAAATCCGCGTAGCATCCTCGTAACACGTTCGACTTCCTCGTAACTTTTTCTACGAGAAAGTTACCAGGATAC
>Ga0209782_1000661_pt1 | contig 15911 bp, 13 predicted proteins | sample WorMetmaBAHAMAS1_FD_187390 | JGI IMG/M metagenome (GOLD analysis project Ga0209782, IMG submission 187390) | Marine gutless worms symbiont microbial communities from Max Planck institute for Marine Microbiology, Germany - Inanidrilus... | ecosystem: Host-associated > Annelida > Digestive system...
CCCCCTTCTTCCGTTCTCCCTCCCCTTTCCCTTAGAAGTAGGAACCCCTTAATTGTGGCTAGGGAGTCTGGGGGAGTGCTAAAGCTCCCCCAGTGGGTCCGGGCAGCGCCCGGCCGCCAAACGCATTTTGATGCACTTCAGGCATAATTTTGCATTTTTTTGAGTGCCTAAATGATGAATAATTTCGTGTGATTTGTTCTCCATTTGAAGGCCGTTTTCACAGTATTGATGTAATTGCCTGATGTGACCATTTTCTGTGACCAGAAATGATGAATGACGAGTTCACTAGCTCGATCATAACTAACGTTAAATGAACTAAAACTTCAATTGCCAGGCCGCCAGCAGGAGAGCGAGAGGGAGCATGTCCCTCCTTAGATCCGCCACTGGTAAGAAGCAAGCAAGCAACAGTGACTGTTGTCGTGACTGGAAACGTTTAAAAGTTTTGTATACACGTCTACTAAATTACACATTAGACGCATCCCTATAGTTGCTTGTCAATTTTTGTCAAATAATAAACATTCTATGCTATGAATGTTTTTGTTGGGTTTTTAAAGTTATTGTTTTATTTCATAAACACAAACGGTGAAGTTATTTCTGTATAGATAGATTAAGCTGTGGTCAGCAACTGTCCAGTTTTAGTAGTTGTTATGCCGGCTTGTTATTATTTTTTAACAACTTATGCACGCAGTTTTTAGTAGTCTTTCGTGTTACCCAGTTATTAATAATAAAGACGTAGACGCGGTCTCACTAAAAGCCGACCGCACGACCGCACACGACCGCACAGTCCGACGACCACGACTGCACACAGTCAATAGTTGTGCGGTCGTGCTGGTCGAGCACGACCGCAAACAATCGACTGGCGTGCAGTCGTCAGGACCTGGGACGCGGCGCCTGGTGTCAGTAGTACCGTGCAGTACGGGAACGAAGCTAACTCCAACTTACTTTTGATGTCCTTTCCACTATCATTTATTTTCAGATTACTTGCTACGTTACTGCTGTTTTATACCCGTAATCCCGTTAACTAATTAGCTTTTGTATATATAGCCTACGTGCACGATCAATGCCGTCTACGCCGTACACTTTCTCTAGTGCATTTTTAGTTTTTGCTATTCTGAAATTGCATGGGATGTTAAATCTGTCTTCTTGTGGCAATGCATATACAGACAGCGTGCGGTTGGTCTGTGCGGTCTTAACAGTGTCCATCGCTGACTGTTATCGACAGACTGTGTGGTCGTGCGGTCGGCTTTTAGTGAGACCCCGTAGACGTAGACGTAGAGGATGTACTGGCGCAGGCAATGTGCCTCTTTGCCAGCTTCTCGAGTACAAATGATCAAAATATGTTATAAATTAAACATTTACTCTCAAAACCTCGCTTTTTAAAATAATAGGTCTTAAATTATTATTACTATCGTTGCTGTTTTACTGCTGAGTGTCTGTTTATGACATAAATATGCCTGAATGCCTAAAACATGCGCGATGTAAGTACAAACTGAAAGCACTTATTTCAACAAAGTGGCATGAATTATATGTCATGAGGTAAAGGATATTTTGGGGATTTTAAGAACATATAGATATCATACTTTTATGCCACACTGATAGTATAACAGAATTAATAATAGCAAGCCATCTCATCGACGGCGCGCAAATTCAGGCCGTTGGGTTTAAATATTTATTAAAGGCTGTGTATGGCTTGCAAGTAGAATACTAGCCGGCTATTCCCCTTCTATCGTCCTCAATATAAGCATATGACAACAGTTGCTTGACACTGCTGTAACTTGTTGCAATTGTTACCATAAAAGTTCTTTTGTGTGTTTTTGTGACTCGAAATCTTAGTGGGGAAAACTGGTCAGTCATGGGAAACTTTGAATGAATGTTGTTGCATTTAGATGATGCACTTCTGATATGGTCATATTCTAGATTTATTCTAGGTTAATGCTTCGTGCATAGCAGTTGTTAATGTTGTTGCTGAATATCTGTACTCTTGTTTGTTTAACGTGTGTGTACTTGTATGTTAATATTTTTGTTATTGTTAATTTGTAGGTAATCATGGTATGACAGTTGGATAAAGTGACTTTACAATGATTCTATCGTTTCCACACTGCAGAATTCCAGCAATGAATGTGACTTTGCATACTACTTTGACGTGTTTTCTCATACTGCAACTTCTGTTTGGCATCAGAGACAAAGTGATTGCAGAAAACACTTCCAATACTAGCACCAGTTGCTGGCAGGAAGTCGAAAATATTCTTCTGAACAGCTCTCATCATTACACTGCATGTATGTTTTATGAACACTGATTTTGTCTTACAGTATTGTAACTAATTGTTCATAACAAGACCACTAATCTCTGATGACCAGTAAACTGTGGTTTATTCGAATGATTTGTACCCAGATTTAAATCACGCTGATCATTTGATCTGTATGTACAGATTGTACAGTACTGTTTGTCCGTGTCTATGTTTTTGAATTGGTGTCAAAATTTCCAATTATTCAGTCATCACATGCATCAGGCAGCATTCCCAGTGAAGCACTTGTTGACATTGGTGCTGCTATCAATGATTGCAATTTATTGTGTGATGACCACGATCACCAGGTCGGTGATTTAGCAGCAGTAATTAACAATGATCCTGGCATATCAAGTTTCTGTTGAGTCAGCTGTATGAGCAGCTAGTAGTAAGCCCTGCATATAGCATGCTACATGGACCAGGCAACTTGCCAGTGTATACTCCATTCATGCAGCAGTGTGGACAAGCATTTCATGCTGTCTGATATGGTCATGGCATCACATTTATTTACGATTGCCAGCATACTGTGCTGTGCAGCCACAAAGACTTGTACATGTGCTTATGTCACATCAGGCGGCGTACGAGCCCCGTTGCTGATGATGCAATGAGTGTTGTTGGCTTTGCAAGTGCACCGCTACCCCAGATTTGTACAACTGGTTTCCGACAGGTTTATATCAGTCAATCTCGGCTGCTGACAGAAATTCTAACTTTACATCCCTGGTTATAAGCAATGAATTAAACTATTAATTTTTTGCTGACTTGAAGGTTGATTATTGACCTTGATGATGGCAAAATTGGTTTGTCCACACTTGGGCTATACCACGTATTGTTTTTATAATCTCATTAATCTGGCTGTAACTGGATTTTGTTGGATATCAAAAAACTATGTGGCCAGAACTGGATCTGGAAGCAGATAATGTGATTATACAGTGTGTAGTTAATAGTGATTGTACTACATTCTTATGATGTATTATGTATACACTTTTGCATATATTTTTTTATGTTTAATTACCCAGTACTAAAATGTAAATTGTCAGTTTAATATCTAAACCTGCAAGTTATTTACTGTTACTTTTATATTATGCCCATATGACACCATAAGTAGATAATTAAAATATTCAGTCAGTTTAGATATCAGATATAGGCATTGAAAAAATGGTAAGATGTCCTGTCAGTCGGATCGAGGCATTTGTTACATTTTTCGTGCAAATTTTCAATGAGCCATCTCCATGTCAACAGTATTTGGAGTTTCTTGAATACTTCCTTGGTTACTTTTTGTGACCTCAGATTTCACCTCTTTGTAGAAAAGTGACTGACAGAATGTTGAAGTTTTGCACTGTATTGGAATTATATAAGTGCAGGTTGATGAAAATATGACTTCGTGTATTTTTAGATTATGATGCCACTGGTAAACTCTCATCTGGACTTGTCGAGGGTAACCTAGTATCATTAGGTGATTTTGGCCGATGTAAACTGTTGCGTCAATCGCTCTATTGTTTGGCAGACATCACTGCAATGCAGACACTTCCTGGTTCCAGCAATTCTGTGTGTATGATCTGTTTTGTATAAATGATATTTTGATTTTTGAATACTTTGTTTAATAAGTTTAATATGTGTAGACTTCCGGTACTGAAAAGATGCATGAACTATGCTTTTCATTGCTTTTAATGATGTATTATCAATAGATATTTATCATCATAGATTTGATATCAATACTGTGAAATGTGGATTCCATATAGTGCTTACAATAATATTATGGTCTCATGATGATGTCAATTAAAAATTTAATTCCCTGTTTAAGTAAATAGCACAGTTGTATATCATTATTTGAATTTGATCCTCTGCTTGACATGATGCATAGTGAAGCGTTCTTTAGAGTTTGAATGGTCCACGAAAAATCGGATCGGACCCAGTACCCGATTTTTCTTCCACAATTTCAGCCAACCCAGGGCCCGGTCCGATTTACCAGGGCACTCATGCGCAAACGTCGTTTAGTTCACAAATTTTTTGCTAAATATATGCTGCAAATTGGTTACTTAACATACTGCACAACGGTAAGTAAATGTTACTTACATTTGTTTGTCTTTTCTTTTGTTTTATTTCAATAAACAACACTTTTATGAAGTTTGTTGTGTTTACTTTATTCACCGAGTGATGTATCCGGTCTGCCTAAATATCAAGCAGGCCAGTGTAACGTAACGTAATACAGTCTACTACGTAGCATAATGAATGCCTTCGTGATGGCGTGCATGAACGCTTGTTGGCGCAAGATCCGTCAATTAGCCGCCTGGCATGTGATGCACCAGGCACTGTGTGTGACATAACGTTGCGTAACATACCGGCGTTTGATGTATGTTTAAACAAGGGTATCTGACATATAGACACTGCCGTGTGACATAATGTTTGTTTACATACAAAACACCACGTTTTGTGTGCGAAAACACGATAAATTATGCAGTTAACTAAGTGTTGATGAATATGATCGACATTTGGATGAACTTTAACGTAATGTAAGTAAAAAATGCTTTTACATGCAACGAGACAAGAATTTAGGTTTGAATTTAGTTACCGTAAGACTGGGGCGGTATACACCTGCCGAATCGGTCTACTGGAGGTTACTCCAGACCAGACGCCAATCAGACCCAGAGCTAGAATCGGTTCTAACTCTAGCGTTCTTTAGTGTTGGTTTTGTGTCAATTAGTTTTGCTTTTTTGATTTATTAGGTTCTGAGAGAATTTGTGTACTTTAAAACAGTCTTTGACACATATTCAGCTCAGTGATATCCCAAAATGGTTATAAATATGTCTAAACAATAATTTTTTTTATGCTGAGTAGTTTGTATTGTTGCATTTTGTAGACTGCTCTGTCTGTTGTTTGGGGCATTTGTGTTGTTAATACTTGTAACAGCACTGTGCTGAGCAACAACATCCATGTCCTTATAGAATTTAGGTGACATAGTACATTTCGTTGATCTGTAGATCTAGTTTACTTGTATATTTATACTTTTAGCATAGTGCCTAAATTTTTGTTTCTTGTTTAGTTTTTTTTCTGCAGCCTACAATTATAATGCTCAGTGCCTGTTTATTGTTTATATAATCATTTAACTACTGACAGGTTTGCCTGTAGAGCAAACTGCCACTATTGTCTTCACTGTTGGATCAACTGTTTGCTTGTCACTTCACAGCCACAGCGTGTTGCAGCAAAGCAACCGATTAAGTTAACATTTGGCAGTGATGAGCAGAATGTAGCTCTTCACATATTTCACTTTAATTAGTACAGGAATGTGGGTTAAGAACTTAAGAACCCCAAAACTGTGAAATTAGGAATTTTTGCCATACATTTAGCATATATGGCACATTTCTGTGCAGTTTATAACTTGGGTCATTTGGTTGCTTTTTCTCAGCATATACGTAAGTATTCTTGCATATTCATGGTGCCTTTAGAGGTGAAACTACTGAAAGCATTAGGTGATGTATAAATTTCTACAAACTGCTTACTCATTATAGTGCCAGTTTTATATATATTAAATTTTTTTTTGTAACAACTAAGCACTTAGACAGTTACCAGTGTGTACGTGTTTGCTAACGACATTGTTGCTTTTAGCATTACATTAGTGCTGAAAATGCTATACTGCATGGTCTATTTTTGCATGCTATAGTAACTACACAAACAGTAGATGGGGCAAGCAGTCTGCATAATGTAGTGTTACAAATTTACCTGGTGACTTTTTTTCCAAATATTATCAATATTGGTCAAAATTTGACAAAGTTATTGCAAAAATACTGAGGTATTATTGTTAGTATTGTTTATTGAGATACAACATAGTTTTTAATGATACAATTAGATAGTTATTTTTGGATGTGTTCTAAATAACTGTATGCATATTATTTGATAGTATTGAAGTTGAAATGTCATAGCTTAGATTAAATGTTGTAAAATGTGATGGTGGCACATATTTATTTCAGGAGTGTTTGGAGTGTCCTGGATAGAGCCACAGGCAGTTGACATTAATTGTGCCAAAACTAAATCTACTGGCAGGGGCTTCTGGACTTCAGTGTGAGTGTCTCATAATATGAACAGTTGAACATGTCTGCTGAGTTAATCAGCTGGTGAAAATTGTACAGAAATTTGTGTTATTAACTTAAGGTTTTTGAAACCTATGCAGAAACCTAGGTTTATTCTAAGTCCATCTGTTGCCAAAACCTCGGTTTTCCACTATAATTGAAGGTTTTGAAATGCACTTATATGCTGAAAATGTGCAAATTAATTTGGTGAATTTATTTTAGCAGGTTAGCTTTGTTTCAAAAACTAGTGAGGACTGTAAATTATTTGATAAATACTTATTTGATAACATTCCAATTTAGGCCTGCTTGTTAGTTCATAGCACTGTTTATCATTTTTGAATGGACTGTTGAATGTGTGCAACTGAGCTGTTTGCCATTCACGCTAGTGTACTGAACCATAAGACAAGTTTACAATGCACTCATCATGAAACCAAACCAAAACCTACTTTTTTCTCACATCTTATCGAAACTTACCATTCATAAAAATTTTGAAAATGTAACAACACTGCCTGAAATTGTTAAGTATTTCTTCGGCTGAAAACATTTATTATGTTTGTGCATCTTTTGGATTTGTAAGAGTGCCTTATCAACCGTATCACATCGATTGCCACGATAGTCAACCATTCGTGTCATATTTTGTTGGTAGTTACGTTTATATTTTTCATTATATCTAGAGCATTTCAGTGCTTTGATGCTGTTGATTGATCATCAGCACGAACATCTGGTCTGCAAAATTAAGTGACGGGTTATCTATGTGGGGCAAAGTGCAAATGATTGGCATGTGGACCAGCTGACACCACTGCCACCCCATCATTCTTTGCTAGTTTTCTATCTTGCTATTCTATGTTGCAAGCATGCAAATTGAACAAGTAGGATGCTATGGCTGTAGTAGATGGAGGAAGCTGATAAAGGATGGTCGATGATCATGATAGGTGTGAGTGGGTGTATGCTTCTTCTGTATTGGCTCACCTGGGTAGTCCCGGACAAAGTGTCATAAAATGATTGTTGTTTTACGCTATGTCGCTGCCTGTTGGTCAGTAATGATGTTCATTTGTAGGTATATGAAAGCTATTTGTGTGTTTTTAAAAATGACAGTAATGGCTGATGTAGCGTGTGATATGTGGATATGTGTACTGACTGCAGTGCTGTCGTGCTGGTGTTGCTAACACTTGCCGTCGTCGGCACGTTGCTGGACGTGCAGCACGTGCATGCCACAAGTATGAAGAGAGACCTACTCTACAGTGTGTCAACAAACGTCCGACATTTAGTTGGATCACGAGATGGTCACATGACGTGGACGACGGTAGATGAGTCGGTGGCGAGTAGTGAACCGGTGTCGTCCGACGGTCAGATCAATGATGACCGGGCGTCCGATGACGCCGAGTCACAGAGATTGCAGAACCCACCGAATGCTCGCCTGCTTGTTGAAGCTTACAGATACAAGCCAGGTCTTATTCGCTTGACTTCGCTGTATTGTCGTCACATTTATTATCTGTTGTCCACTTCCATAGAAAATACTGATGTTGATCACCTACGTTGCAGTTTTTTATGACGTGTCTTAAAGCGAGTCATCTAAGGATTTTCTCTTTTTTTGACCTTTATATGCTTCAATATCAACTGAATGCTTTTAATATAATTTTGAGCTTTTTTTTTACTTCTCTGACTTTGACTGCTGTTTAATGTGTTACACATTTGTTCGTCAGTATGATACTGGCGTTGACCTTTAACTGAGTTGTCAGAAAGTTAAATCTTAAGTGTATTGCATACATGCTTGCACACATTTTTATTTTCCAGATGATGTTGGTCGGTGAGTCGCATACTTGATTTATTTCTGCAGTTGTTTTGGAACAGAATTGTTCGATGTTTAGTATTTTGACTTAAAGTTTTGCTGGCCAGATGCCTGTCTCATCACCTAACCAACAATGTCGAATGCCTACAAAATTTTCGTTGTCTGTAATAATTTTACTTAATTCTTTTGTTCGTCACTGTTGTAAATTTAAAATCATACATATCAGCAGTACTTTTGACATCCATGTCTAGATGTTAGTCTGTTATGTTCCATATTATGTAGAGTTTTAATAATAAACACAGTTTCTTGTTTTTTTAATGTATGTGTTTATGTTAACTGATCCAAGTGTGTGATTTGGTTGCCTGTTATAATCTGTAGCTGATGTTAACAATGCTGCTGTTGTATGTGTATGTGTACAGTAAATGCATATAGCAGTTAAGTAACCAGCCTCACCGTTACAGGAACTTATGTGCAATATAGGATCACACAGTGTGATCAGAGATGACATTCCCGCCTTTACCCCAGCCAATTAATGATGGTACTCGATTCAGCGATGCCGGAGGGATGCAAGGCTGAGTTGACCTGGTTGGCTTGGTTACATACCGTGGTGGTGTACCTGCCCAAATACCGTCACCCATCCCAGTACTAACCGGGCTCAACGTAGAGTAACTTTGTTCATGCAACGACTGAGGCTGCCACTATGCCAAGCCGCCAACCGTAGTTGGATATGTTGGTGTTGTACAGGTCTGCTGGTCAAGTTGGGACAGTGTTTCAGTGTCGTCAGAAACATTGAATTGTTATCGGTGAGATCGAGGAAATTTGTTCCTTGCCTTGACGGCCTGCGAGTGATGAGTTTTGCTCTGCTGATATTCGGCCAGACGACACTAGCTATGTTCCAGTCTGATAATCTTGGTTAGAATGTGCACAGTGTTACTGTACGGCCATGCCTTCTGTTGTTGCATGTTCATTGTATAGTTTAAAAAAATCTTTTTACTCTAGGTTTAGTTGTTTTCAAAATTGTATATGTGTTATGTCACCTTTTAAACCTACCTTTGCAACGAGTAATCTGGAAAACTGGCATAGGTGAACGTTAGTTCCGAGATTTAATTATTTGATTTTCATTGCTGTTGCATAAAGATAGTTTGCTGCTGCTGAGGTTGGGTGATGTTGCCGGTAGTAATAACAACTAGAGTCATGAGTAATTTGGCAGAAGGCTGCATCGCCACTCATTGTGGCACCATAGAAAAGTTTCCTGCATATGGTTGCTGCAGGCATATCACCTGCTGCAGACGAGTGCAAGCACTTATCTGTAGTTATGCTACATTCACACCACAGCACGTCCCGCTTCAAAATTTTCCCTTTTAATGGGGGATCGGGACCCCATGGGTTACGTAGTTTGTTGAACCCACACAAGTCTACACCCCAAATGGTGTTCAGTTCAGCCATTTTTGCACAGCTTAAAGTTGTTCCCACCACACATCATGCTGCGTGTGATGTGCAGTAGTCAGCCACATCTATGCAGTTTGTGCAGTTGATGCGGTCCAATAATACTGTTGTGGACGGTGTTGGATTGTTCAGTGAATCGTCGAGACGTGGTCACGCAGTCAACAAATTTTGGTTGGCAGTTGATTCTGAATGCTTTCTGTGCTGTAGATTCATTCTTTCTGATTGGGTGCGTACTGGCACTGTGTAAATATTGATAATGTTTTGTTTTTTGACTTCCTTGTTTCTGTGTCTTGTCACACGGTATAAAGTTTGCTGTTTGAGTTATGTGTTAAATGAACCACCTTGCCCGAAGTAATTTAAGTAATCACTAAAGACATAGTTTTTTTCATTGCACTGTAGCACAGTAGCGCATTAGAGGCATTGCATAATGCACTCTACAACTTTTTACTTACTTACTTAATTAATTTGGTAAAGGTAAACGCGCATAGCAGTTATGCAACCAGCCTCACCGTTACAGGAACTTATGTGCAATATAGGATCACACAGTGTTACATACCTACCTCTTAGCAGAGGTGACATTCCCGCCTTTACTCCAGCCAATTAATGTTGGTACTCGATTCAGCGACCCCGGAGGGATGCATTACATGGGAGGCAGATTTTTTAGCTACGTGGATTTAATGTGACACCCACTGGTCGACAGCAGCAGTCTGGCTGTCACAGCGGCAATGCTATTGACGAATGAATGATCCCTTTGATGCATAGTGCACTTACAACTATGCTTTACATCATTGAGGAATGAGGATCATCTCTTTGGTGTGACAAAAAGTGTCAGTGCCTTTCAGTGGGCCGACCCTCCTATCGGAATTTTTCCTTTATAAAGTTACTGACATCTGGACCGTATCAAATATATAGTTCCTTGGGCCCACATGACCCCACACTCCACGCGACGATTGGTTCAGCAATTTTGGGTTAGATTGCCAGTGTGACCTCACACACACACAGATGACACTACTACATGTGTAATTGGGCCCATTCTGTGGGGCCATAGCGGTCCCCTCTGTTGTTGGCGTCGTCGTGGACATCGATGCACAAGCGGCATGCGACAGTGCTGGCGTGCAACAGTAGCAACACCTGGTGAATGGGCGTGCGGTGGCTCGCAGTGGCGAATGGGCCCAACATTATTCAAATGCTTTTTGTTATATTCTAGTTTACTTTGAGAATAGGCCCACTTTATTTCCAGGCTGGATGTCGTAAGAGGCAACTAAATCTATGTTATAATTTGTCTTGTTTTTTGTGTTGTTGTATTTTTGTGTTTGATGATTTATATTTTGTTGATTTAGTAGTTGTGGATTTAGCTTTGTGTTAGCCTAGGTTTATTGATTGTTTGTGCTTTTTTCTCCTGGCTTTAATTTAGATTTTCTCAGTACTAGAGCCAAGATATTCACTGGTAGGAGTATCTCCAGTATGAACTATTTAGTGTCGAGTGGGACCTTAAACCTTAACTCAGTCAATCAGTGAATAAGTGATAGCCCACATCTAGCTACTGCTGCAATAATGATAAACGTTGCAAGTGTCTTTAATGTTACTTATAAAATAAGGTTGAGTTAGTTCTGATAACAATTAATTGATATCAATAATGTTTTGTAAACAATTGTGCTTTATCTGCAATTTGTTACTGCAATACTGTATAAGATGTGAGATTATATTTATATTCGTATTGAAGTTAAATGTTATGTATTTTTTATGGATGCTTATTGGACTAATTGACCTTTGTTTGTGTGGTTTTGCAGAGGTCTTCTTGTGGTGTATGGTGCTGTTAATGCTAAGCGTTCAGTTGATTTGTCATACATAATTGGCTTCTTGATTCATCGAATAATCAGGCTTGTGTTCACAGTTACTGATTGATTAACATTTTCATGCATTTAAATTTTATTTCTGGTGTTTTAGGATAAAATGTGCCTTCTACAAAAGTAGTGTTACCAAAGTGATGCAAAATGATTAAGGTCCGGTTTTTCCACAGCAAATTAATCTCCCGTTAATTTAATCCGGCATTAAATCCGGCAGGACGATTTAATTGACGAACTGCCGGTGGAAAAACGACATCTGAGTAAACTGATCATTATCTGCCGGATTTAATGCCAGATTAAATTAACGGGAGATTAATTTGCTGTGGAAAAACCGGACCTAAATCTAGAAGCCTAATGTTTACGTCTGGACAAAAATGATCTAAGTGTGTCTGTGTGTGTAGGTGTGCATTTGATTTTTTAAACGAAATACATGTAAACCTGTCATTATATAGCAGAATGTCTCTGCACTAGCTTATCGTGTTTTTTGTATGTTAATGTTTAATATGTGGTGATTCAGTCACAGCAGAGTTGAGTTACCACTAGTCGCTGCAGTATCGTGTGCAGTCCTTGCCAATGGCTGCATATCGCTATCGTGTGCATAACATTCATTCGTACATGTTGTTAGGTTGACTCCAGCAATCGTTGTTGTGATGCTGTTCTGGCTAAACGTCGTGCCATACATTGCCGACGGTCCACTCTGGTATCAGCTGAGCTCTGCCATTGACAAGCAGCAGAGTTACTGGTGGTCGACCCTGCTCTATGTGCACAACTTCTATCCCACGAATCTGAGTAATTCTGTAAGTCTCTTCAGTATATGTTGACAACAAAATATGACGAGTGATTCAGTATGTTATTGTTTGACCACTGTTTGTAATACTCCAATACTTAGCCTTAAAAACTTGTGTCACTTGTCCCTGAACGTTCTCTTCCAGAACAAGAAGCATTTGAAAAATGTTGGGCCCATTTGCCACTGCGAGCCGCCGCACGCCGCCTGTTTTACATTGCCATTCACCAGGTGTCGCTAACGTCGCACGCCGCCTGCACATCAATGTCCACGACGACGACAACAACGACAACGCGTGACAGAGGGGACCTCTATGGCCCCATAGAATGGGCCCAACAAATGGAGGAAAAAACTATAATACTCTTTGAATTGCTAGTAAACCTGACAGTAACTAACTTTTGACATAAACTGTTGGGAAATGATTTGTTGCAGTGCATGGGCTGGCTGTGGTATGTTGCTGTGGACTTCCAGTTGTATTGTCTGTCACTCATCATTATATTACTCATCTACAGGTTGGTTTCTCCACTAGCTGGGGAAACATGAACCCCTGAAATTGGGTCTTTTCAGTCATGCAGCATGCTATCTACTGTGTCTGCTTTGGCTTGCTATATCTTCGACATTTATCAACCAAGTTTGATAATTTTTTGTAAACAGTAAGGCTGTAGTATTAAGTACAGTGTAAAAATATTATTTTTCACTTGGCCGTTTTTGTTCGTCACCAGTTTGTCAACAAGATCAATGTTATCAGCTGTGTGGGTACTGCGTCATCTGCTGCTATCAGAACAATGCTTGACCCACCCAGTAACCCATAGCTTTTGCAACAACACTGCTAGACAATGCCTACATTCCAGCTTTTGCTTGGTAACTCTCTGACTAAATGCTTACAATTTTAGCCCTTTAAATCGAACAAATTGGTAATGACAATCTTATCTTCTACAGTAAACGGCATGTCCACAAACAGCCAGTGGTGTCAAAAATGTGTCGTTTTCGCCCTTGTAATCTCTCAGCAAATTAAGGAAATAATAGCAAACGGACATGAGTTATTAAATAAGTTTATGACTGCTCAAACTCCGTAGCTGTTTACTGCCAAATATTATTAAAATTGGTTGATGAATGTTGAAGATACAGCAAGTCAAAGCAGTGTCGTTTTCTGTATACAGCATGACTGAAGAGACCCTATTTCTGGGGTTTGTTTCCCCATGTAGTGCAGGGACATTAGTTAGGAGAGGTGGAATAACAAATTACTGTTTGCTAGCATACTCTCTCAGCAATATCTGTGCCAAAAATTATGAAAATCGGTTGATGTGCGTTGAAGTTAAATTATGCTGCATCAGTGTCTTTTTTTGAGACACAGTGTATTTACTTCCTAGTTCCTTAATTTTCTGCTTTTTTGAAAATGTACCCATTCCATTTCCATGCCAGAAGTCATAAAAGGTGTGAAACTTGGTTTTAATTTTTGGCGTTACAGTATGTTATTGATGCACGTTTGCTTTTGTTGTGTTTTATTAGTTTTGTCAGTACATGTACTAGCCAATAGATTGGCTGGGAAGAGCATCTCTGAATTTACTTATTTTGTGTCGAGTTGTACGTTAAACCTTAACTCAGTCTGATGTCAATGCTGGTAGTAGCCACATCGCTGAGTGCCAAAGTCAGTAAGTTTCTAAGGCGATTTTGGGGTCTTCAGGTCATTAGAGCAGCATTCTGATGGCTGTGTGTAACTGGCAAGGTATGACTTCCTATTAGTGTACTATAGTGGCCTTAGGTCTAGTTGGAACCACTGTGGAGTTAAACTGATAGTCAGTAGAACCATAATCCCCAGGAAGAACAGAAAGAATGTCGGGAGTTGGGTAGCTGTAGAACAGCTTTTGCTCTGCAGTGCAGCTAAAATGTCTTTTTATTAAGTTTAGTGAGTTTTTGAACATTTCAGACTTGATCTGAAGCTTTTTAGTCTTGGTCTTGATTTGTCGTTTTAACTGTTCAGAGTCTGATGTCACTGTGTGACCGTGTGAATATAATTTTTGTTTCAATCTTTTCAACTGCTGTATCTGTTGAATCATGAAATTTATTTTCATAAAATTTACAGTATATGTTGCATGTATACTCACAATCAAATTCTGAAAGTTTGGCTCAAATCTATGCTACCTTTGCTGAACTACAGAATTTTTTTCAATCAATCTTTGTTTATATTAGGCAACCAGATCTTATAATAGCTAGGCCTATACATAGACAGGGAAAAGCAGTTACAACACTGTACAGATATTACCACACATACAGACGAGAAGAGAGAAACTAGGCCGGGGATTGTTTTTATTGGTGCACCCTCTATATATATTTGTATTTTATGGTGATACATCATCTTGTTTGTGAAAAAGTATTTGTACCTGTGATTTTGAAGGCATAGAATTCGGATTGCTATCGCACTACCATTGGTAATCAGTATTCTTGTAACTGCTATACTGATATATGTGTATCGTCTTCATGTCAGTATGGCATCGGCATTGATTCATCATAATACCATGTGAGTTCATATTTATTTGGTAAAGTTGATTGATGGTAGAGAACTTCGTTATGCATTTTCTGTAGTTTTCAGTGTGGTAACTTTTTGTATGAAGATTTGATTGAGTTATCAGCTTTCTCGAGCTGTTTGAGATTGCTTACTGTGAGCCTTTAGCACTGTGCCTTTTTTTCGTGAACCTATAACAATGTGGCATTGTACAAATGCATTTCGATTGATTGCCTAATTGATAGTTGAGTTAAACATATGCCGTAGCTTACCAGATATGTTACTAGTTTTGAAATTGTTAGTACAAATTTAACTGTATCACCCACATGTTATCTCTGTATGTTCAATATTCTCCAGTTGTAGTAGACATTGTGTTGTTTGACTTTCCAGTCAGTCAGACAGTTATCAGAACATCGTATGGGACAAGCCGTACAGCCATGCTGCAGCGTATGTTGTCGGTGCATGGCTCGGCTATTTGCTGCATTCTCAGCAAGGACAACAAGTGTATATGAATCGAGTGAGTCTTCTGGTTTATCACTGATTTTTTGTAATTACATAAGTTTGCTTATTAATCTCTTAAGTCATAACATCTTGTGCAAGCAGTAATATTTTAAGGTACTTATATTTTTTGTTAAAACATCACGAGAAATAATACCAGAAGGATTTGTGTTTGTAATACCAACTACTGGTTATCTGCATTGGTTTTAACACATATGTAAACAGTGGAACAATAACTCTGGCCTGGTCTTATTCTTCTCGGCAATGATGTCATAGTCTTGTTGCAGTGTGCATGTATTTATTGTTTATTTTTAAATGCATGAATTAAATTGGACAACTTGATGTTGCAGAGTTTTGTTGCATGTGGATGGGTTTTATGTCTGCTGGTTGCATTTGGAACCATATTTGCAACATACCCAACATTTACTGGTCATGCATTTGGCACTGCTGGCAATGTTCTCTATGGCTGCTTGCGACACGTGTCCTGGGCTGGTGCTCTAGCATGGATTATATACTGCTGTTGTCATCACTATGCAGGTATAGTATTTGATATTTGCTGTTATCCATCATGTTATATTTATTTAGCCCGCTTGGCAAACTTGCCGAAAGGGCTATATATTTTGCTTGCGTTAATTTTTTCTTTTTTATCTCGTTTTTTAACGATCACTTGGAGAACAATTATCTCAGGCTCCGCC
>Ga0209782_1000662_pt1 | contig 15907 bp, 7 predicted proteins | sample WorMetmaBAHAMAS1_FD_187390 | JGI IMG/M metagenome (GOLD analysis project Ga0209782, IMG submission 187390) | Marine gutless worms symbiont microbial communities from Max Planck institute for Marine Microbiology, Germany - Inanidrilus... | ecosystem: Host-associated > Annelida > Digestive system >...
GAAAAGGGACGGAAGGGGAGGGGACACATCCCGTCCCCCCCAGAATTCCACACAGATTTACGCCTATGGCAGAGCCACTTGTTTAATTATTATTACAGTACTGCTACAAGTGAATAGTTATTGTTGACATGTGATACTTACTTAATAAGAATTAATGTTAAGGACTATATGAAAAGTACAGGTTCGACAAGAATGCACAGATATGGACAAGTGGAGTGAGGTATTCAATTCAATATTATAATCAATGTGAAAACTGGCCAACCTACTTTTGCCTGGAAATGGTCTGAAAATGGTCCATCTATGTCATTACATGCCGAGCCTAGTCTTTAGGCATCTCTTTAATGTGCTTATGATGTATGGTATCAGTACCATGCAGAAATTGTGGATGATCAATTAAAAACTATAGAATCTATAAATATGGTTTAAATACATAAGAAAGAATAGTTACTTCAGCTCGCTCATGCTTAGATTGTGTCGCGGACATTGCTGAGCAGCTATTTCTCTCGCCTTTTGCTTCCTTGCTTTTCTGCTCCACACAACAGACGTTCTGTTTAAACATTTAACTGCGGCTCGAGTCAAGCACACATAAGCAGACGACTGCTAGATTTAAAGAGTTTCCGCGCTTAACAAAGTAAGCTAAAAATAAAAATCAACACCATAGAGTTAATGATCCTTGTAAGATCCGGGCAATCTCAGTGAGCTGGTACCAGAAAAAGCATTCACTTACTTCTCCCTACCTTTGTGGTGTTATCCACTATCTAATTCATTTTCTCCATATACTATAGTCTGCAGAATCCTCCTTGTTTAGTTGTCAAATGCAACTGTCTTTTAGCTCAATAATAATGAGTGATAATGATAAAAAAATCTGTATAATAAAAAATAAAAAAATGTCATAAGATGTGCTATTCTAGGCAAAAAAAGACATACTGGCAAAAGTAAATACAAATGACAATAAATAGTAAACAGGTGGTGACTGACTGTTTTCCATATAGGATCATATGAGAAGCACAATTAAACAAGTTGGGATAAAAATAAAACTATTCACGTTACACATGTACCACTTCAACTACAGCAGAGACACAGTTACCTTGAAGTGACTAAGTAGTAATTAAGTAAGTAATAAACTTATATGGTGCTAAAGTCAAATGAAAATCAAGGCATACTGCAAACAAAAACATTATGCATTTTGCTTTTTTCAGTCAGCATAATCTGTTAACTAAGTTGCATGGTCGTCAGGCTAGCTTTACTAAAATCAAGAGTGAAAATTCATACTCTTTGCTTTGCTTGTAAGCTACAAGTGAGTATGATGAATGTACACCGTTTAAAAATGTGATGACACCTTGACTTTTAAAAAACAGCTCAGTCAAAAATGAACAGATAACAGTACCGGTAATTTTTGGTAAACAAAATCCTGAAGAAATGTCACATCAGATAATTATAAATTTATAAGTTTCATATGATTTAAACCAGTACCAAGTAAAATGCGTTGACCATACTATCATGTCACACTGATATATTCACAAATTACACGGTAAAGTGAGTACATTTTTTGTTTTTCAATAATGCTTTCTACAAATTAAAATACAACATAAAGTTTGTTTCACCTAATGTAAGTGACTAAGTGACAGTATTGTCAATGAATTTTGCTTAGTTCGGGCTTCGATCAGATGAAGGCTACCTGCTTTTCACGAGGTACAGTGGCTATACGTTTTACAAGTAAGTATATAAATTTATAACCATCTGGCGTGACGTTTCTTCAAGATTCTGCGTGTACCAAAAATTACTAGAATCTGTTCATTTTTGACCGAGCTGTTTAAAAACATCAAGGTATCATCGATTTTTTGAAACACTGGATAGATAAGCAGACAGACAGACAGACAGACATTATGCATACTGTTCTGAGAGCCGTTCAAACAGATGAATGGACTGCTCGCGTGACTCTGGAAATATTGATATCACTGGTGCCGACCTCTGACTGCACAAGATACATATTGTAGTCCGTGGCTCATCACATCATGGCACCAATCTCTACAACCTACAGTGGCTTACGCTACGTACTGAGACAGTCACTTTCATTCAGTATAGCGTCACCGTGTGACACTGTATCTATCACATTACTTTTGCACATATTATGTAGGACCGCTGCTTCCCAATGGAACATGTCCACGGTTGTCTGTGGCCGCAGTGCAAAGAATGGATTAAAACCGATTGCCTATGTTGTAAAAATCAACTGGACTCTAGTGCTCTACTCCCTGCAAGTCTACAATATGTATAAGACTGCCGCAAACTGTGTGCACTGTGCAATATGAAGCCATTCATAAACTTCTTCAAACCGAAGTCAACAACTCAAGTTTTGTCTGACATAGCATGATACACATTAATTATCCAACATTCCTTTGGCATTAATACAGTTTTATAGTGAACTGATCAGCTGAAGCCAATGGACTACGCGACGCTGCCCAATCAATGATAGCACTGCACACAGCTTACGAAGGTTTCAAACAGCAAAACTGACCTTCCAACTCACTCAAGATCATTGGCAATCATGCCATTCAACGACACTTTTAATAGCTCATACATGATTCCCTTTTAATCTTCCATTGCAATTATGTCTCTATCTTGCACCCAATTCTGAGATATTATGGCTTATTTCCCAAAACTTAAAGATGTCATGTGACCATGACAATGCATACTTGAGAGACATGCTGACATTCCAATTCTAGCATGTCACATAGCCAACCAGTGTACCGTAAACAAATTTGAAGTCACTAGCTTTAGCCATTCCAGAGATATTCTAGAGGGACTAAAAATGTAAACGGGTCACGTAACCATAATCACAACCCTTCTGTAGATGATGTGTCACCCTTTGTAACACATGATATAGCCTGAGATATGATTAGGACTCCAAAATTTAAAATGGGTCATATGATGTGACCATGCCCCTTTCAGGGATGGTTTGTCATCCATAGGCTAAGACTTGCTATGATCAACCTGCACACCAAATTTGAAGTCTCTATGTTCACCCGCGACGAAGATATGAAAGACAATGCAAAATGTAGTAGCTGGGGTGGTGGTGGTCAAGGGTAATTCAAAGTTATCGGCAACATAACTATTCAACAGACATAGATGACTTCATATTTGGCTGTAACAGAAACTATGCATCGATCTTGTACCATTTTCGAGTTACGGTGATTATTTGTCAAAAGTCAGTGATTTTAACCTACGCCACCTGCACATATAGCCTCCATTAAAGGTGACCCCAACCAAATGTCAAAGAGATCATTGACATCTAAAAACTAGAGTATCTTGGATATCATGTGACATTGTTTGCATGACTCTACATTTAGGCATTTCAGAAGAACACTGACTTGTGTCAAACGGACGGAGAGACAGACACAAATTGATGGCATATACCGTGCTACAGTAGCATAGCAATGTGTGGTTTTCTAACTAATTGTCTCTTGTGATGCCGTGTATATAAGTTATCGCTAAAGTTTGCTTTATCTGGCAATAATGGGTAAAATACATGTAATTCATTAGTTAAAATACACTTGACCAAAGACTGATTGGCTGCAGCAAACAAGTCGCCCAGCGAAGCTACTTCGTAACCACAGTATCCATATTGTTTACATCGTCATAAAAACGCATCGAGTCGTGAACGGTCATTTGCAGAGCACAAGTTGGACCATGCTAGAGCTGGTAAGTGAGTTTCGCAATAAAAGTTGCACGGAACACATCATGAAGCCCATTGTCACGGAGGACTCACATTGCATACAGCAAGAGCTGGAGCATGAAATCAGGAGTGAACTCACGTGCTCCGCAGCAGTCAGTTTATCATTTAACATGACACCAAGTGCGGTAATACTGTGTACTTGGTTGATGTCCAGGCATGGAGGAGGGAGAACTGCAGACTTTAACTGGCATTGATTTGTAACCAGCAGAGACGGGTCACGTCGAAAGGGGAGGTAGCCTCCCTCATTTCATCCAAAATTCCAGGGGGAATTTTAAAATTAACGGAGGGAATGTGTAACCAGCAGACGGGGGTCACGTCGCAGAGATGGGGCCTCTATCGTGGCGCCGCCGTCAGCGTCGGTCTGATGGACCAATGCCATGCGACCGGCACTGCAACGACGTCGCCACGATAGAGGCCCCATCTCTGCGACGTGACCCCCGTCTGCTGTTTACAGATTTATTAACAGCAACTATCAGCACACTCTCGACAGTAAGTGCTGCAAGTAGATACCACTGTTCACACTCTTCAAATACGGTGAAAATATATTGACACAAATGCAAGCTGGACTGTAGAGATAAACAGACATAAAATACTATCGACAAATCAGCATATTCTGACAGAAGATACAAAATGCAGAACAGATAAGTAATATAAAATGTTGACATACTTAGTAAGCAGTCTCAGAGAAGGCCGAGCCCTATAAACAACAACAGCAGAAACAATTTCTATTAACAGGCAGACACACATGCACATATTTCTTTTACAGATGTATTTAGAACTACTAGAGTATAAACATTCGATTACAAGAAATTATTTAGTCACACCAGCCCAATGCTGGCCACACCAAGGACATGCACTTTCACTTCTGCAAGGAGATCATTCAATCATTATCAATAAATAAGCAACATTTACTAAGGTCCCCCTATAACTACACTCACAGACATCTTGCAACAACAAAATAATAAAATTAGTTAGAATTAATCAGCAGTAAAACTATTAAGTAAGCCAGTTTTAAGTTTACTCAATTTCTGACAAAGGCAGAGGGCATGTTCCTTTGTTTGACTGCAGCAACATGTTACAACCATTCATCGAGATGTAGTTTTGTGCACAGCACAGCAAAGTTGTCGCACCTAGCCAGTGAATTACGGTTTACCAGGGTTCCTACAGGTCTTCCACCTGCACCTGACACCTCTTCAAGAAGAGGCTGTAAGCGCTTAGCCACCAAAAATTTCCCTGACTTTCCAGTCACTTTTGCATTTTACCTGACTTTCGCTGACCACTCAAATTCCCTGACCTTTTCCAGTTTTCCCTGACCTGTAAGAATCCTGGTTTACACAGTTCTGAGAAATAAGACTGCATACTTCCACGTGTAACTCGGTACATCAGGCAACAAAGTATACTTCATATTGTATTCTACAGTTGATGGGCAGCTTATGAGCAAATAAGTGGGAGCAATGGTGTACAAACAGAACAGTTTGTTAACTAGCTGACCACTGATGCAAACGGGTTGACAACCTGCAATAATGCAGCTTAATTAAATGACTTTAGATAAAAATACCACTTAGGTGACAGCACACTAAGCTAATATAAAAACCTCATATATCCATAGCTGGCTGCTTTTTAACATATTATTTATTATTTACAACACACATAATAATCATTGCTAACAGAAACCCAAACAGCCCAAACTTCACAACAACATACACATTTCTGCCACCCTGGCAAAAAATCAAGCTTCAGAGGCACGTAAAACGTTTTTCCATGCTACTGAGCTATTCTCAGAAGTCTTAGTCATGAGTGGGTAACTGACACTGGCTGAAAATTGGCTACTGAAATGTAATAAGCTACAAACGGCAGCAAAGATACTGACAGCATGGATCTCCTGTACTGCGCCGGTGTCAACGGAGTTTCATCAGTATGCTCATCCTCACCTAGCACATGTACATCAAATCAACACCAACACCATCGTCTACTGTTATTTCTATTGCTATTTCTTTCCTGGTGATGGCTAGATTCATTGCCAGTAATTATTTTGCCTATGCACAGAGGGAATGCCAGGCTGAGTTGGCCTGGGTGGCCTACCATATCAGTAGGCCATTGTGTAGTACATAGGGTGCAGCAAAAAAAAACTGGGCACTAGCCTATTGTAAGTTTTAAAAATTGTCATTACACTCTAGTCTGAAACTATGCCAAATGTCAACTAGTTTTCCAAATGCTATCGCTATCACAGTGTAGTTCCTCTATGCCAGGCGAAGTTAGTGTTAGCCATCTTCCAGCAGATCAACCACTTTGCGATGTAACCAGGTCAACTTGCTCGACTATTACTCTGTGTGTAAGCAAAACAAGTACTGGTAAAGACTTTGGTTACTGCAAAGGAAAAGAAATGAGTTCCAGGGGCGGTTCTAAGGGGAGAAAGGGCAGCCCCCAGCCAGAGGTCTGACCCCAATAACACCCCAAATAAAATTTTTGGTAAGTGTAACTGGACACCTTAGATGAAAATTTAGTGATTATACAGGGTGCGCCAATAAAAAACAATCCCCTAGAAAAAATGCTGTATTTTAGCCATCGTAGTATGGATTTGAGCCAAACTTTCAGACTTTGTATGTGAGTATTCACACAACATATCACGCGAGTTTTACTGAAATAGCTGCTATAGTTCCTCAGATACAAAAGTTTAAACTTTAAAGTTCACTTTTTCAAGTGAACATGCAGTTGCACATTGAATAAACACGAATAACAAAATTTTCACAGCTTTTCATCAACAGTTCAAATGTTTCAATCATGAATGTCAGATATCTATAGCTCACTCTGTATTTAAACATACTGTTCTCAATGTCAGTGCCCACTAGCTGCCGCAACATAGATCGATTACGTTGGCCAGCTTTGGCGTGTGTCTGATAGAGTTCCAGCATGGTACCACACATATGATAATCGACTGGCACATCCATATGGTGCATTTTCTGTTATTTTTACATCAGAATTGCAGTTTAGTTACTGTTTCACTTAGAACTGTACTTTTAAGTTCAAATGCTTGTAATTTTTAAACCATAGCAAATATTGCGACGAAAATTGCTGTGTATGTGGCGCGAATCCTCATCACTGAAATCTGTGAATTTGGTGAAAAAATCTGTTACAGCAACTGGGAAATGAATTTTTCCTAAGGGATTGTTCTTTATTGGCGCACCCTGTATGTTTGTCCATATAACCGAGAAAATTTTTCCAGTGACCGGCCCTCTTCAGAGACCCATGGCACCCTCACTGCCGCCCAAAAGTAAAGGTGCTAGAACCGTCCCTGACGAGTTCTGCATAACGGTAGGCTCTGCTGGCACACCGATCTAGTTGTCTAACAGCGTTGGCTGCTAACTGAGTCAGCCATCGGACAAATATCAGTCATATACTGGCTGAATTGGCCTCAGTGTAACAAAACATCATAAAGGGAATGAGCGCCCATACAATGGACCTCACTGTCTATGCAACTCAATAACGAAGTAATCACTAAAATTCCCACACGTTAAAATTACTGCTACTCTACCATGTGAAATACTTCCCATTTTTTGCTGTGGTTAGTGGCCTGATACTTTCACACCATCTTGTACAGTATCTGTCATTGCATCAGCTTTTCAAGCTATCAGTCTGAATGTCTACAACTCAACAGAGAGATGCTATAGTACCCGATGTTGGTGAAGCTTTGGAACGAATAGCAGGGTTGAATGTGTCGGTTCTGAGCAATCTGCACACATCAATCCATCGATCTTTTCATTGAAACTTCACACAATAGATCACTTTATCTTTCGCTAAGACAAAAATCTTTGACATTCAAACATCAAATGTTAATCTGAATGGCTAATACATACAGGTTTCAGACCAAGTTCTAGTAACTGCAGTTAAACACCAAAATCTTTAACAAGGCTTTTGACTGAATGTCCTATGTCATTCAGATATATTTTACATTTATGAGTGCTTCTGAGCAGCATTTTTATTCAAAGTGCTTTTGATCGATTGCAGTTATCAATCAATTATACCACCAGATACTAATGACGTTTTTATGTGGCTTTAACCATAACATACAGTCATTTGCTTTAAGATTAAGATCTTCAACTCTTTTACGTGTTTAGTGATAACTGCCCATCTGAATGCATTATGAACATCTGGTATAAAACCAGATTTCAGAGATTAAGTTTCTTTCCAGAACAAACTATAAGCATTTAATTTTGGGCATTTGTTTCAGACAATGGCTAAAACCAGATCATAATGTCACTGCATTTTTGCATTAATTATGCCTTACACTGTGTTTCTTGTCTTAGACTAAGGCCTAAGACATTGATCTTAGTGAAAGATAAGTAACCCAATGTTGCACTTCTCACTGTAATCGACTGCTGCATCCTGACTAAAAATTCTGGCGCAGGCTGCAAAAAAATATTTGTTACATGAATAAGTAGAGAAAAAAACAATCTATTTGAACTCCCCATACCTGGTTAGTAATCATTCTCAAATTTACTCACTTCCTGCAGACTAAAATGGAGGATATAATAACAAAAAGTACAACAGCTAGGCAATCAACTACAGCAGGAAAGCATTTCTCAGCCCGCTCGGCAAACTTGCCGACCGGTATATTTTACCTTCCGTAATTTCTTCTTTTTTAACTTGAGCCAAATTATTTCAGGATCTACTGGACCAATTTTCACCATCTTTTCACGAAATGAAAGGTATTTGCATGAACTTTTTAGATGCGGACCTATTTTTCGATTCCTCAAGGCATGTTGCCATGGCAACCGATTTTGGGCAAAATTTGTGAAATGACCTTTATTCAACACGCCGTCATTTCACAATGGATTCGAATATCGCAATTCTGATTTACAGGTGTTAAAAAGCACAATTTCTGCTACATTCTGTGCAATTTTAGTGAAGACTGGTCCACTGACCCCAGAGATTACGCAGGAAGTTTCTGTACCTTTTGGGATGAGATGGAAAAAATTGACACATTATACCAAATATCTCAGCAAGTACTGGACTGAACTTCACCAACTTTTCATCATTGGGAGGCTTATGTATGTGGGTTATAAAACTGAAATAATTTTTGTGGTAGTTGAAGAGACGTTGCTATGGTAACCGATTAACTTTGGGGCCTTTTTGCAGACATCAAAATTGACCGTCTTCACTCTCTGCTCTGGCATTTCGAAACAAAATGCAACATCGTTTTGTAAATGCACGGATTAATAGCTGCACTAATGCCTCTACATTGTGTGAAATTTTGGTGAAGATCGGTGCAGTAACTTCAGGGTTTAAGAGAGCAAAAATTAAAAATGTGCCGCGAATCGGCACATGCTAGCACACTGAAACAGATTGGAATATCACAATTTTGATTTCAGCAATCGGCAATCATTTTTGTACATCTTGTAAAAATCAGGTGAGATTCGGATTAGTGACCCCGGAGTTTTAGACATAAAAATTTGTACATTCGGTGTCGAAAATTTCTCTGGGGTGACTTCAACTACGTTTATGATGGGATGGGGTTGCTAGGCAAGTCGGCAATCAGTAAGTGTGTTTCATTAGTATTCGCTAAGGGGCGAAACTACGGCGCCGAGCTATATGCTAGGCTTTGCCACACATTTCTGGTTTATGCATATTATGTACAAGAGTATTCAGTGCATATGCAACACATCATATCAAGAAAACCTGCAGCATAAAATGTACAACAAGAAATAGAGATATCTGTTACACAATGTTGGCACACAAATGCAGATAAACAAAGACAATAAAACGACAGACCGATTGACTTCCTTCTGAATGACGTCATGGTCCTTGCGTTTAAACGTGATCCAGATTAAAAACGTGCAGTAACTGTACAATGCCTTGACACAGTGAGACAAACACGACAAATATGCACTATGACTAACACAGACACACGCACACACATACACACACACCCTGACAGACAGACAGACCGACACATACATGTGCAGAATGAATGTCAATGTACAAACACAGTTATCAACTAATGTCCATTTTTTAGATGCTACTTACTGGCCCATGTTGGCTGTTTCACACTGGGCCAAAAATGCTCACACTTGAAGGCACTTAAAACATCCATAAAAGCAAAAAAAAAATTCCTTCTCACCTCCATCATGCACACATACTAGATGCCAACTTGCCAAGCTGGATCATTAGTAAATGCGCCAAAATTACAAAAATACAGACATAAGTTCACTTATTCTCTGTCAGTCATTATGATTGTGAATATACATAATGGTGTTTACTAGACTGGTCTCAGCCACAACAGTAAGCATAAAGCAACACTCTGGTGTATGCATGTCTGTCTGTCTCGTATACTGGCTAACACCTCAGCCACATGGTATTGATTGTGTACTGTTCAAGACTTGACAAATGCATAGCAATGGATACCAACTGCCTCGCGGCCAGCATATGTTTCGGCCCTTCTGCAATTTGTTACAACATGTCAGTGAAAGTTTTGAGAACGTAACGGTTTTTGGCCCATAAATTGTGCTTCTCCGGGGCCTGCTCTGGTTCTCGGCTCCATTGCAGGACAGCAAAGTTCCAGCATATAAACAAAACATTTCAAAACATTCCTGGTCCAACCACCAAATATATGTTATTACTTGCATGAAGTCCTGCCTTTCTCCAAAATTTCAACAAAAATTCAGTCAAAACTTTCTGCATTTGAGAAAGACACCAGCATGTAACAATACCAAGTTTGCACAACCTTCTCTTTCATAAATGCGAGAAACTATTACATGCCATATTAACCTGACTACTAATATTATAACACGGTCAGTACTATCACAAGATATTAAGTTGTGTACAAATGCTGAAAACAAAAAAGCAGTCAAATATTTCAAACTAATAATGTACATGATACCTCGAACATTGAGCGGTCGTGGTACATGTCAGAAATTGCCTTTCTACAACCACAAAAGCATCATAAGTTAGAACAGATCTTGGTACTGATTCTCGATCGCATCCGGTCCACTGTACACGTAGATCGACTCAGTGCTAGTATATTTGTGTAATTAAGTGTTGGTAGCGTGTCTCCTTTGTTGTTGGCCCACGGTTATCAACATGGGTGGTCGCTGTACCTGCTGAATTTGATCAGTGCCTAGACACACCAGTGCAGGTGCAGTCAGTCACACTATTCTACGATTCCATTACCAACTAATACCACTACCCACTGCATAGCACGTTGCACTGCCATTCATTCCAGATACTGACTCGGCCAGTCCAGGAGACATAAAATTACTAAATTGGACCTGTTCATTTTTTGTGGATCATTCTAATTCTAATGTTCACAGTGGTAAGACATAGCAGATCAATGGAGGCTTCTATGAAAGTGGTGCTGGTGACTAATACGCATGCAGAAAAGTTTACTTTTCCGTCATATATTTGACAAACATCTGATGCCAAATATCTGATGCCAAATCATTGATATAACTGCAAGGGAGGCCACTGCCAGACTTGTTACTACAAGGTCATGCACGCAAGTTACATCACGGTCTCACTGATTGCATGCACTGACCACTGACACCAGGCAGTGGCAGTAAAGAGTAAACAAACAACACTGACTAAAAGCAGGCAATAGGGCCCGTCAGTAAATAAAGAATATTTATCCCAGATCCAGTTTTACTCGATATTTCATAAACTTCTGGTTATGAGCAATACCGTTGTAATCATAACAGTTTGCGTGAAAGTTGCAAATTCTACATTTTTAGTCACAATTAAAAGGACAAAGTGGGTTGAGTTATCGAGGTATTATTTATGCAATTGTTTTGTAAGGAAATTTTAGATTGTTGAAGACTAACTGTAACGTGATGCATTAAATGTTGCATTGACACCTGTACTAAGCTTACCGTCTTTCACCGGAAACAGAAATAACATAGATATATGCTTATATAACTGACGCACCCTATCACGTCTCAGCACAACCTAGTGAGACAACAACATAAATACACTGACCTTCCGCAGGCCATATGATGCAGGTCACACAGTCCACAGCCAAGTATCAGTGCTCCGTAGACTCGGCCCAACATCATCAGTGACATGTTTACGTTGATGCACAGTTCGTCATACAGCTGCTGCTCTTCCAGACTCGGCTCTCTGTAACACGCACGTTGCACTGGTTAGTGGCAGTATGCCTGAGTGTAGTGTGTAAACACCAATCTCACTGCCCTCAGCAGTTGCAGTAATCAAGACAGCCAGCGCGCATCATGCACAGTGGTTGCCCAAGGCTAGCTGTGTACCGTACACCCTCAGTGCAGTGCCGACATCGACTCAACTTTCAACCCTCCATGGAATGACACACACACACGAGACTCTCATGTGTCTCTTGTGTGTTTATTTTGTTTGCTATTAGTCTCATTGTATGCCATTACCTACATGCACAGAGAGTTTTCAGTAAAAATAAATAACTATCAGCTTTCACGCGGTGTAATAATAATAAGCAGCACGGTGGATGTGGATTGTTACAGCCTAATGGCAGATACTGGCTTGGTTTGAGGGTTTACAGCCATCTCTCAGCCAATCTTTTGATCAGTACTGAGAAAACAAAATAAAAATCAGGAGAAACAACTCCAGAAATATACAATAAACCTAGGCTAATACAAATACAAAAAACTAATATAACATAATCAATCATGCATCAGAAACACAAATATACAATAACACAAAATAAACTGAAACAACTACAACATCGGCCAGGAAATGAAAACGAAAAAGATAAATAAGAATGTAAATTTAAAAAAAAAATAAGCAAGAGAAAAGAAAATAATAAGGAAGTCTATATTACACCAAAGTCAACAAATAAACCAAGGGCTATAGAGACCGCACAAGGCTCATGTGAGTGCAATCTTCCAACCGACAGTTAAACACACTTGCTGTTATACGTACAACCATGACACACGTTAAATGGAATACAATAAAACTACAATTAGTGCTACAAAGACGTGGCATGAACAAGCAGGCTCCTCACTCACATATGAAATGGCTTTGTGTACGTCTCTTTCTCACGCACGGCAAAGTACCAGTGAAAATAGTTGATCATGAACAGCAGCAGCATGTCAAACTGTTCCGTCCTAATGACAACATTCATCAACATCATGTCACCGGTCAGTGCTCTGATTGTTTGCCTCACTTTTATTTAATCACATCAATGGCAAAACCTAGCAGTCTGAACCGTTTCAAAAAAATTGGGACAAGATAACAAAAACAAAGACTTTACGGACTAGCCAGTCTGGCTTCACTTGCTTCTCAGCTGGTGCAGCCACACCGGGTAAGATAGTCACCGTCATGCAAATTTGTTAAACAGTATGTGAAAGACGATTTTGGTTTGCAATACTCCTCCATGTCTGTCACCTCTGCACAAAATACTTGTAAAATGATCAAAACGAATCAACAACAGAATGAAGTTAGTTACCCAAGAAGCATATCAAATGGCTCGGGAATTTCTTCCACTTCCAGCATCATGTAAGATGCAACAACTAGTAACATCAACATCATCAACAATCACGGTTACCTCAATGCCATTACTTATTTATTAGGCATTTCAATTCCACTACAAAGTGAAATAGATGTTTATGTACTGGCATAGCACAAAGAACGCAATGGCCTTTGTCTCAATTGGCAGATCAACAAAGGGCAACAACAGTTAATGATTTTCCATAGTTAGTCAGGAAGGTACTAGGTAATACGTACTAGACATATGTTTTACTTTGACAAATCGCATTATTTATTTAGTTTAGGCACTGTTAGTTCTCAAAACCCACGAATGGCTCGGGTATGTTACAAACAGTTAAGGGTATGGTGCTAGTTTGATATCCTGTCACTGGATTCTTTGCTGTACTCCCTTATACTGGGGAAAATGAAAAAAATGCTGCCAAAATGTGAGGGTGCCCTCTTTTAGCAATGGCTCAACACATGGAAACTGGAAAAAACCTGTGGGATAATCGACGTAAATTAGGGTATAAAATACACAAGTCGCTCCTGACCCAGTTTCAAGATTCTGTGGCACACCTGTTGTGGGTAGCTCATCCCCAGAGCCGATTCTCATCTACGTCAGTCACAATGGGCAGTACACAATCGGCAATGCATCAGAACAGCAAATGCATGTTGCCTAAAAATCTGAAATAAAACAAAAATACTAAACGTGGCTGACCGTCACTTTGGTAGAGTGCAGAATACACCAGGGATAATCAAACTACGTTTTGGTATAAAATACACAAGTCACCCTTGGTCCAGTTTCCAGATTCTGTGCACACCAGTTGGGGAGTAACAAGCATACTACTGCTTGCTACGAAGTATCATGTAACAGCAGCCCTCCACCAGTTTTAGTCAGTGGTATGTCTGTGAAACATGCATTTGAAGCAAATCAAACAGATCTTGAAAGTGTGCAAACTTTACATCTCGTTTTAAAGATCAATTAAACAGTAATATTACCAGTGATGTAGCAAAGTCCACATGCAATCCAAGTCTAAGCCCAAAAATATAGCCTGGAGTACATTGGGTGAGGTCAACTTTGGCTAAGTCTAAAGGCAAAGACAAAAAACTTAGACCAAAAGATACACATTTAACACAGGGAATTCCCAAGTTAAGACTGTTTGGTTCAGCTTAGCCTTTAGACTTAGCGGAAGTTGACCTCAGCCGATGTCAGACTAACATCTTACACCTTAGAGTACTGCATCAGTAAATACAAAACTGCACACAGTATGTCAATAATAGAAGACCATTTTACTAAAGTGACTCAGATTCGTTCTACGATTTTGGCGCTATGGTATATAAATTTGTTTGTATGTATGTATGTGATATCGCAATTAAGTGTTTTCTGCACAGTTTCAATGATATAACTTTTTAGTAATTAACCAATTAACCATAGCCCTATCAATATTCATGCACACTCCCACACAGCTAAATTCCATTACCAATGACATAACTGCACTTATATGAGTGAGAGCTACATTTGAACGATATCGTGGTTTCTATACACTACTACGCTAACACAGACAACACACTTTTGACGTCGTGGAGTGTGACAGTTGTATGGTTGGCAGTCGGTACAATAGGCTGGCGTTGCTTCCATTTGGCACCAACACGTACTCCAATTCCGGCACTGACAACACACAGCAACAAATTATTCACTGCGTTGTGCCTAACACCATCACAACTGACCACTGTCTGTCTGTGTATGTATGTGTAAGATGTGCACTGCTGGGTATGAGAGCTGTTACCATCTATCCAAAACAAACAACCATATTTTTCATTAGCAATTACAAGGAAAACCTACAAACATAAAAACATAAATGTGCCTAAACTGCGGAGACTCCGGAAAAGATTTAAAAACCCTGTTGCGCTCATAAAAATGCACAGAATATAATGTGCTTAACCAGTGCTGCAGCAGCCAACTTAAACGCACCACTGGACCCTCTGGACACTGAACTGGTGGGTGGACAAATCTACCTGAATAAATAGCAGATGGTATCAGAGAGTCAGTCTCTATCTTTAATATTTGGTCAACTTTAGTGCATCAGTCATGATAAGGTGGCAACAAAATGCCAATAAATTGCACACTACACTTTTGAAGTAAATCTAAAACTGCTACTGTCACATAATAGGTGGCTTCATCTTTTACTTAAACCTTGTTTTTTACTCAGTTTTAAATATAAATTCTGTCCTTAAACCTAATTAATATTTTTAAAAATTGACAACAACTGAGAAGATAGTGACAACACACATGTTAGTGCAGTTTCATGCTGCCTTTGTGTCCTGTCGATACACCTGCTTTGTTTTTTGTGTGTGTTACATTATGTTTATTCTTGTCGCAAATAAATTTGATTTTATTTGATTTGATCAATCTCAGAAGATCAAACGTAAGACCAAACTCTGGTGGTTTTAAACCAAACAATGCAAGACTGTATTTTTGAGGTCTTGTTTAGGCTTTGGTTTAAAACATTAGTTCAAAACCACAGTTTAAGCAAAAGACAAAGTAATCCAGTGTGAAAAACATGACTGAAATATTAACTGAATGACATCTAGTGATATCAAGATAAAAGTCCTAACTGATTTTAATATTTGTCATTTAAAAGATGGTCTCCATGGCCAGGGGCACAACCACGGTTTCAAAGTTGGGGGGTCCAACCTTCCCTCCCCCTCCCCTTTCCTTCCGGCCTTTCC
>Ga0209782_1000663_pt1 | contig 15906 bp, 12 predicted proteins | sample WorMetmaBAHAMAS1_FD_187390 | JGI IMG/M metagenome (GOLD analysis project Ga0209782, IMG submission 187390) | Marine gutless worms symbiont microbial communities from Max Planck institute for Marine Microbiology, Germany - Inanidrilus... | ecosystem: Host-associated > Annelida > Digestive system...
TAATACAACATTTGTATAGCGCCATAGTGTCCTACGCGGGATGCAGAGGCGCTTGTGGCGCCAGTTAAGAATGAGGGAAAAGGTGGGTTTTGAGATGGCGTTTAAATGTCTGTAGGGTAACGCAGGGTCTAATGTCAGCAGGGAGAGAGTTCCATGTTTGTGGTGCCGCGACCCATAATAAATTACAATACAATGTCTCCACGAAACATGCGTAAAGGAAACACATAGCAGCGAGTATGACGTCAACAAAACTTTGAAAACTTCGCCAAAATAGCAATAAAATGTCGATTTAACAATCGTAGAAGAAAAAATCTCGGATGATACTTAACTGTGGTAAGTGAACATTTATTAATTGAACAACGAAAATGACGTTATTGTCTCAGCAACTTTAATGAAGTCTTCAGTTACGGTTAGGATTTTAGGGTTAGGGTTAGTTGAAGGATTAGGGTTAAGTTTAATAATTTCCAAATGTTGCACAAATCTCGTACTGTGAGTTATTTGGCAATGCGACATATTTGGCATGACACCGGAATGGAACAGAACGGTTGCATTCCGGATTTCATCCAAAATTGATGAAATCTGGAACGGAACGTTCCGTATTTCATCCATTTTTACTGTGCGACGCTATGCTAAGCACGGTATATGCCGTCATCGTGTGTCTGTCTGTGCGTCTGTGTGTTTGTATCAAAACTGCTAAAATTAGGATCACGCTAATAATGCCGCACGATAGCCCCGGGATTCTAGTTTACTTTTCTGATCACCATAAATTGCCATCAAGCTGGTATATTATTTTGCCACAATTGGGATTGTTGCAGTGTCAGTCATTGATAATCTTTATTTACCAAATACATGGTAGAAAACATACAAGAAACAATAATTAAATACAAAGCGGAGAAAAAAAAGAATAAATATTGGTATCATGATTAAATGACTATTGTGCTCCTAAATTTCTAGTATTGCTATCGCAATTAATTGGAACTGAATTATTATCACTGCAAATTGACAAAGTGCTGGCAGTCTGGCATTGCTCTACAGATTCACATGATAAAATGTTGTAATTTTCTGGATTGAAAGCCAGTGAGAGAGATGCAGTTCATAGTGCATTAATCTGGATGTGCACACCGTGAATGACTGATATCTGTAATTGATTGCCTCTCTCCACATACCGTATCTGCTGCAGTTGCAGCATCAGTAATGTTCTCCTAGATGAAACGATTTGGTTATCCTGTGATACTTGGAGTGAAACAATGTGGTTGAAGGTGGGTGGAAAAGAGGACATACTGTTTTATAATAGAGGATCTATGTGAAGTTGCAGTATGCAGTGTTAAATGTAACATTGACCACCTTATAATCCATGTGACTTAGTTACTTAGCTACATTTTTGATTGTGAATTCAAAGTTAGTAACTTAGTACATCATATGATGTTCACTATTGTCATTATGTTTAATGCATTTAACTTCTGCTCAAGCATTAACAGACTGAACTTTTATTAAATTCTATTTTATCAAAGTTTTTTTAAAATGTAATTACATTCACAGACCACTATACCAACATTTCAATGGTTTAGTAAGAGCTGTGAGCTCAACATGCATGGGTGTACACACATTCTATCTGGACTTCTTACGTCCAATTATAACAGCAGAAGACTTTGAGGCCGTCGCTTGGCTTCACCAAAGAACATGGCCGCCGGTCGAGTGACGTCATTTTACATCATTTTGTTGAAGTAAGTAAGTAAGTTCTTTATTATGGTACGGTGGTACCCGACAAACACAAGTCAACAGCCGTCATCTTGCTGTCAGTGTACTATTTAGTGTATATCTATTCTATGTTTAGTTCCTCCATTTAGTTGCCTGTCCTCCATTTAATAGCTTGTGGCCATGTTTCTCGGCGATCAACGATGGCTTCGGCTTGGCTGGCCAGCATGGCCCCTGTGGGTGTACAGACGAAAACTTTTTACTAAGTGACCTTTGACCTAGATGTTAGGCACACTGGTTCACATTGCCGGTACTTAGTTCAAGTTTAGAGGTCAATTTCATGGGTCACAGTTTACAGTCACAGGATAAAACATTAGCAAGTAAATAAGTAAGTATATATAATTTGTAAACGAGCACATTGGTCAGCGGTTGATGGTGGCATCTGGTGATGAATGGTAGTAAACTGCGATAGATGATAGACCGTGCTGTATCTAAATATCTGTGCATGTGGGAATCATACAAATGTTATGCTGACATGGGCGTTGCAACCTCGTGTAAGGCTTTCTAGCACTATCAGCCAGCATGTGTTCGAAAAGTGAGCTATTGCTTTAGATGTGATGCAGCGTGGTCTGTCTGTTTGTCTGTGTTTGTTTGTCACAAGTGTGAGCTATGCAAAAATGGCTGAACCAATCATGATGCCATTTGGGGAAACAGACTTGTGTGGGACCAAGCAATCATGTAGTACATGGGTGTATAGGCACTACCTGGCGAATATGATTGAACGAGCGTGCATAGTGCCGATGCAGCTGTCACTACCGTTAACGTATACCAACTTGTTATTAATGGTGTCACTGAAGTCCTATGTACTCTGGCTACCATATCGTCATCTTTACGGCAGTTGTATTTTTATCACTGGTCATCAATTACACCAGATTGCAGCAGCAGCAACAGCGGCACGCGTCCACCTAACCTAGCATCACCTCGCAGTCGGAGGCAGGCTGGTCATGGGTCACTGACCACCGGGGTTGCCAGCTGTGCGGTTTTGTTGCCTATTTGGGCTAGTTTGAGATCCTATCCGCTGGTTGCTCACATTTTTCCACTTGATATTGGCTGCTACATCAACGCTTGCATTCTAATTTGTATTCACTGTGAACAAATTTTAACTGTTTTACGGGTGTATGCTGTTGTTGACAGTTTGTTGTATAATATTCAAGGTACGTACAAGTTGGGTTACTTTTGGGCTAGTTTTTCAGAGGTCTTTGGGCGTGAATTTGTACATGGATCTATCAACCCTGCTGACCACTGCAGTCAGTTGGGCCTACTGAGCTATAACTGTGATGGCCGTGATGGATACTACTGCTGGCTGGCAAACGCCTGCGTCTCTGTTTTTGTGGTATTGCGGATCATTGTGAGCTTATCAAACTTTAGTGGCAGCATGTTGATCTGCAAGCTGTACGTGTACCCTAGCTCTTTCCTGCCCCGTAATTTCTTTACCTCCTCTTTTTAGGCTTTTATGTTCATTTTTCCCTCCGGCGCATTCTTCTGCATTCCACACGGATAAACCAACGAATGAACGTCAGTAATTCAGTACTGCAGCTTAGCTTAGCTCAACTTAATGACCTCCAGGTGGGTTAGCCAGCACTAGTGCTAGATGCAGGCTATTGATTGCATGGGCACAGATGTGTTGGTCACACTGGTGTACTGTGCAAAAATGTCTGAACTGATCAAGATGTCATTTGGGAGAGGGGAGACTCGCATGGGCCCACTGAAGAGTGTATTAGATGGGTACATATCGGTGCCATCTAGCGAATATGATTGAACAATCCGTGCTTGACAGTGGTGTGATCTGGTGCTACCATTACTGCTATTACATGTTGTCTGTGGTATGGATCATTGTCAGAAAAGGAAACGGAAGTCGGCGCCACTAACACGACCTCGTCTTGATCTGGTATATGCCCACTGCCCCAGCCCCTGGTAATATATTGGGGGTGATCGTCATACGTATCTTCACTTGAGGTAACTCCTAGGATGAAGTAACGTTTGATGTGGATCGTTTTTAGACAGCGAAGTCTGCACTAACGCGGTCTCGAGCTGACCTCGTCCGGTATATAGGTCGGCAGCAATGGATGCGGAGTCAGTTCGGTCGGGCAAGAGTGACCGGTCGGTGCGCTACGGGTCGCCGAGGCGCGGGCCGCCGTCACGGCCGCCGCCTACACCGCCGACTGAGGACCGCGAGTCGGACCCGGCGGACGGCAGCAGCGCCGTTGGGGCGGCCCCACCGCTGCCGCCGTCCCGGCCCGGGCACGCCCACCACCGTCACCGGTCACGCGACCACCACCAGCGGGCACCTGCGCCGCGAGCCGGGGCCGAGACGGACGAGTTTCTGGCCGGCGACGACGTGGGTGGTCCCCGGGACCCGACCACCGAGGACGATACGTGGATGGAGACGACCACTGCCGTGACGACGACCACGTTCAGCGAGGTGCGTTGATTTCGTGGTTTCTTAACGGCACATTACATAGGTTATTTTAGATTTTAGCGTGTAATATTACACAAATTGTGTATCGTTAAAATCAATTGGTGCATCTTAAAATGTCAAATTATGTGAGAAGAGAACGGGGAGGGGTGGGAAGAGACAAGGGAAGGAAAGGGAGGGAGGGAAGTGGACCCCGTGTGTATCTTTAAATTTTCTTTAGAATAACCTATAGCACATTAACACAGTAAACGAGTGTTTGTATAACTGATTGTATCTCATTTCACTTATTTCATCCCAACAAAGTGTGCAGTGAATCCGTGGCTGCGACCAACCAAACAACAAACTGGGTCCCTTCACAACACACTTTGTTTACATGAAATGAGGTTAGATGAGATAAGTGATGTGAACTCTTGTGAAGGCTAGTCAGTGTCACAGAAGGTTGGAATCACTGATAACTAACTACAGTTGGTAAAATCAAAGCTTTAAGCTAAGTTGAAAGGAACATAATACTATCACAAAAATGTGAAACTTTACTTAAACCAAATGGTTTATATTTAAGCGAGTACCGGTAACACGAGAAATATTTTTTTGTGTTTGTCACCTTATTCACGTTATTCAAGACCAGTAAGCTGACATTTAAATGCATCATATTTTGGCTGTTTGCTTTCTACTGACCACATTAGCCAGTAACGTAAAGCAGTCGGTATCATCCGTCCCTCTGTCTGTCTATTTTCACTCTGTTTTTTTAACTGACTGACCTTTTAACTTGAGTTTTTGTATCTCCTTAGCTCGCATGGGATTAAAGGGTTAAGAGTAGTATTGAGTATTGACTGAAGGCTATAATAATATATCTGTATTGTCACATCGTCAGCTGCACACTGTCACATGAAGGCTGCACGTCGAGGCCGAGGCCAGCAGCAGCTGCTGCGGAGTACAGCACATGTGGGCGTGGTAATGCGGTCGGTCGACCTTTATTCTCGATCGAGGACTGTTTTTTTTAGTACAAAATGTGTGAATGTGCACAAGGCTGGATTGTCGTCGGTGGAGAACATGTCGAGGTTGAACAAGAACCTGGAGTTGAGTGTCGGCTTTGCGTGTGCTCGCTACATCGGCACTGTCATCTCAGGCTTTATCGGACTCCTTGCATATGCCTCACCCATCGTCATGATAGTTCTTCCCAAGAGCGGATTGTTTGCCAATATGACCATGTTGGCAGATGGTATGCCATGTTTTGGCACACATTATATTATAGTTCACTGCTGTGCTGTATTCATAGCAAGTGTCTTTAATGCAATAATTCTGTGGCACTGAGTGTTGGGCGTCTAGTTGGGCCCATTCCATGGAGCCATAGCGGTCCCCTCTGTCATGCGCTGTCGTCGTCGTCGTCGTCGTTGTCCGGCGTCATCGTGGACATCGATGCGCAGGCGACACCTGGTGAATGGGTGTGCGGCGGCTCGCAGTAGCAAATGGGCTCAACATTTTTCAAATGCTTCTTGTTCATACAAACACCTGGTTCAGTTATTTTCAAATTTATATTTTAGTAGAAATGACACTGGCTTCTGAGAGTCAAAACAAATGGCCTGTCCCATCAACAGTACAGTACGGATAAACAGAGCTTCAGGCTGGACCATTGCTTAGTTTGCGCTGTGTTCCCTTCGATGGTTTGGGTGGCAAGATGCATGGCAGTGGCAGTTTGGTTGATAGCAGCATACCGAGTGTTAATTTTATCGTCAGTTAAAGAGTTTGTGGACTAAAACAACACAGCAACATCTGAACAGGGTTTTAAATCACTTTAAACAGATGTTTAACAGAATATTAGCAAGAAAAAGAACTAAATTTGAGTTGCATTGATAAATATTAAGAAAATGTCTTTAGCACATGTGTGGATTCGCTCTACATAACAAGTCGTACGCATTTAGTTTTTTATCGCTTACCGGTACTTTCTATCTCCTTTCAGGTGTCATACCTCTGAAGTGTGTGGAACTACGTAATGTCTCGTCAGTATGAAGCGACTCCAGCATTGGCGCACCAGCATGCCTGTTATTGGTCTGTGCTATCTGTATTAGTGGAGGTGAGGCCTGGGCATGGTGGATCTTGTCTGTTGTTTGTAACTCTACAACTCTTTTAGCCCAATTAACTGGTTTCTTTTAAATATGATCGTCACAAATTATTTCAATATATTGCTGTGGCCAGCGCTTATCATCGATATGTTACACGAATGTAAGCGCTACGGTTGTAGCTGAAAACGTGAAGTAAAATCGGCCGTTAATTTATTATTTCATTTGTAGGTGGATCCGACTGTGGCGCGGACTGTGAGGCAATGCTGATCGGGTTTGCATTCAAGCAGATTGTCCTGCTTGCTGCCACCTGGGCACTGTTCCTCCACCGACCTCGGGCCACTCTGCCACGCGTTTCCGTTTTCCGCGCCCTCATCATGCTTTTCGTCTTCGTCTTGACGGTGGCATTCTGGCTGTTCTACGGAGTCCGAATCCTGTCCGAGGCTGGCGAGACGTACACACAGCTGGTGCAGTTTGGTGTGTCGATGTCTGACAGCCTGCTGTTCACACACTATGTGGCCGTTGTGATGCTGCAACTGAGGCCGCTGCAGCCATTGTTCGTTGTCAAGCTGCTGAGGTCTCCTGATGGTGTCGCACGGTCCTACACTGTCGGACATCTGTCTGTACAGCGCCTGGCATTTCATTGTCTCGATCACTACTACCGTGATTTTGAGGTACATATATTATTATTATTATTATTATAAATGTATAGATTTGAGTGACACTGTCACGCAAGCGTTGCAGGGTCACTGTACACATAACAAATAACAGTAAAGAATCTACAACAAGAAACACAGAGCCAATGTTATCAGTCAGCAAAAGACACATCAAACAGCGCAGATTTCAGCCTCCGGCGGAATGTCAGCAACATATATACATTTGGTATCTGTTATACAAGTTATAATTTCATGCCTAAAAAGGATTTCGCTCTTCAGTGATTGCTGTAATTGCGACCGCCAATTTTCCACATATTTGGCATTTTTCACTGTGATTAGTCGACGCATTTCCCAAGTTTTGGCTGCAGAAATTTACATACCTAATCATCTATTGTATTGTTATGTTTACGGCTGTAAATTTCTGCAGCCAAAACTTGGGAAATGCGTGGACTAATCACGGCGAAAAATGCCAAATATGTGGAAAATTGGCGGTCTTGTGTCACATTTGACACAATTTTGCGTCAAATGGGGCATAAAACCTTAACTCAGTTTATCAGTGAATTTTAGTCGTGAATGCTGCGTGGTCGATGTTCAGGTGTACAATCCTTACCTGGAGCATGCAATGGCACGACGCTCGGCTCGCATGACCGACTTCAAGGTGTACAACGTTGACGGTGCCGTAGCATCAGACACGGCGCTGTCTGGCGGCGGAGGAGGTTCGGCCGCGGACGTTGTGGTGGCTCGGGCCGGGTCTACCCGCAGTGGGACCCGCGGCCACAACGATCGTTTCTATGACGAGCTCGACTATGAACGCAAGGTGAGGAAGCGGAAGGCGAGATTGATGGTCGCTACGGAGGAAGCATTCAACCATGTCACTCGGCTGCACAGTGACAAAGGTCAGTGCCCGTTATCAGGTAAAGATGTATGGCAGTTTACATCCAGCCTCTCTGCTACGATAACTCGCGTGCCGTATAGGATCACACATTGTTAGCTTCCACCCAACAGAAGTGACAATCATGCCTCTACCCCAGCCAATTGAAGCTGATATTCGATTTAGCGACCCCAAGGCTGAGTTGTCCTAGTTGGCTTAGTTACATACCAAAGTGTTATACCTGCCCGAAAACGGTTACACATTCTAGTACTAAGTGATGCATATGGGCACTACCTGGTGAATACAATTGAACAGTGGCAATGCAGACTGTTGCTACCTTTACTGTATAGCAGCTTGTTGTTATTGAACCGACATCATAATTTGATAGCAGTTTTTTTAGGTGAATCCCATTTAGCCAGTTGATCGGGAAGAGGTAATTTGTGTGAAAAGTGTTTACAGCACTAAAACATCGAAGCAGACATGATTATTAAACAAATGCTGAACATACTACTGTGCAGGATCGTCAGTGGAATTAAGTCCGATGGACGCCGCTCAAGCGATCTTTCCGGGTGTTGCGCGATCGCTGCAGAAATACCTGCGAACGACTCGCCAGCAGCCGCGCTACACTGGCGAAGGCATTATGAATCATCTTGCTATGTGCATTGGTCACGGACTTAGCGCCAAGGCATTTGTTGAGCCGTATTTATCTCAGGTACTTGTTGCAAGTGTTATCAACGTTTAACATTTGCCTTCTTTGCTTTTATCATCAAAGACACATAACCAATAAGGGCCTGCACATTGCTCCACCACAGTGACCACGGTATGGAATAGCACTCCAACATGTATCTCCAAGTAGTGGCTGTATCTTTGATTTGCACTTCAGTAACTCTTCTAAAATTATCACCAAGTATTCCATTACCAACGTGGTAGCCTGATATACATCGAAGGTAATTTTAAGAATTTATGTGTCATTATTAATGCAGTGTTGCAGGTAATTACTTGTGTATATAAATCATCACTGTAGTTAACTTTCATTCACTAGCAGTACTGTTTCGGTTTTTCCATTCTGTGAAATCCCGTAGTTTAACTTTTGGCAGATCAAGCATAACCTTAAATTAACTCTATCAAAGTAGTTCTTGTAAGTAAAAATAATCAATTAGTAGTAGTAGTTATTGTAATTATCTTTCTGCATTGTAGTCTTGTGTTTCAGTTGTGTGTATTATATTACGTTTACCACGGTAATGTGTTCAGTACTATGATATGATATGACATGATATGATTGCTAGGATGAATACGTTTGAAATGATTTATCTTTATGTTAAGATTTAGCGCCTCAACTAGTTGCCGTAATCTGCTGTTTTAATACGGATTTCATTTCGAGCTAGAGTTAGAACAATCCACATAAAGCTGGACAGACTGATTCAGTAATTTTATGTTGGCTGGACCGGCCGAGTCAATACGTAGTCCAGCAGTGGCAAATGACAATGAAACGTGCCATGTTTCCTGCAGCTGATGGTGGTAATTAGCTGGTAATTCAGTCCTGCAGTAGTGTGACTGATGGCATCAGCACTGGTTCATCTAGGTATTGATTAAGTCCATCCAACATGTAGAGCACCCACGTGGGTGGATCGTGACAGGCTAGCATCAAAGGAGACATGCCTCCAACACTACATACTAGTGCTTGGACTGGTGCCGATCTACAGAGCTGAGCAAGGTTTAACGTCCGACCAGACACATTATAGGTCATATCGGGGACGGGTTTTGTGGGTTAAAAGACCCAACCAGCAGTGTCAAAGCACTGAAGGAAGAGAAGTCGTAAGGACTGAGTTTCAATCCCATTAGGTCCACCCCACTGTGGTGAGAATAACACAACATATAATGCAGTATGAAAAAAAGACAAAATACACACAGATAAACACAACTAAATCTAGGCTATGCACAGTGAAATGCACCCAGTGTGACAAAACCCAGTCCAAAAGTAGACCGCCACCGATTTGATCTACAGTGGACCAGATATGGTCCGGTGTCATCATCATCATTTATTTGTATCTGCCCACATAGATCCATAGAAAAAAATAAATTAAATAAAAATAGAACAGTTATCAGCATCATGATCTATTCTTACTCTATGGTAAAAAAACTTCCCAGTTTACAACCAAGATGGACTGCCGAGTCATAGCCCTAAAACAGCAAAAATCCAAATAATCGCTCAGTTATAATCACAAAACACGCGCTGTAACATTTGAATCTGTCAGTCACCAGATTTAAATGTAAGACCCAGCCCAGATATATCTCCATAGGATTGACTGGTCGATCTTACTGTAAGCACTGCCGTGCTACAGTGTGATTTTGAGCTGCTGAGGCTCTGTGTGTGTGTGTGTGATGGAAGGGAGCGGTAATCTGGAATGACAAGGAGTGTGGAACGTCGTTGGATCCGCATACGTGGACGGTGTTCTGCCCGTCCAGCTTGAGTGCCAGCATCATTGACGGGACGACGTTCCGAATGCAGCGCGGCAACGTGACCCTCTTTGCGACCGTGCGGAAGCTGCCACATTTCAACCTCACCGAGGATGTATTCAGCGTGAAGAACAACAAATTCTCGCTGCAGATTAGTTCGGAAACTTCGGTCTAGTGCAGCGGTTGGGACGCTCCTCTTGGCAGCAAAATGGCTGACGTAAAGAACCCATTTATGTTCCATTTATAACTGTTCACATGTGAACCAGGGCTTCTAAACTTTGCTCTGGTATTTTACGTGCTACGTGTGTCTATATAGCTAATTTATGGATTTACGAGGATGCATTGTTATTTGCATATATGTTAATAATTACTTCTGTTTTATAGAGCAGAGTTCTGTGTCAGTCAGATGATTGAGTAGGGCAATTATGACCACATAATGCATCAGTTGGCATGTCGGATGTTGAACCGACCAGCTCAGTCTATACCAGTCTGACAGAGAAGTTGTTACCCACGCCGGCGGTTCAGCGACATCTGAAAAACTCGTAGTTGGCCGTTTGGCTTACTGCTGGCACGTCATTCTTGATCGCCTTAATTACAAGAAGCATTTGAAAAATGTTGGGCCCATTCGCCACTGTGAGCCGCTGCATGCCCATTCATCAGGTGTCGCTACTGAACACCACCACTGTCACACGCCGCCTGCGCATCGATGTCCACGACGACAACAACAACGACAACGCATGACAGAGTGGACCGCTATGGCCCCATAGAATGGGCCCAACAAGTACTTTGTCGTAGTCATTTCGGGGATGGACAAAGTATTGGATAAGTTATGTAAGCATATAACTCAACCAGCCAGGTCAACTCTGCCTGGTCATTTTTACATTATGTAAGTGCAATGAATACCAGCAAAGGCTGGCGGGATTAAGCTTCATGATAGAGTGACCTCCATATATCCATGTCATCATGGCTGTTGTCTGACTGAGGGCTACATAAGTGTGGATAATGCTGCTGTTAGAATCTGAATGGTTCAGGAGTGATCAACTGCTTTTTCTCTAGCATGGTGTATGTGTTATAATATGAAATACATAACATATGATATAATGTTAACTATATGGAATGATAACAGAAAGCTAATGAAACACAACAGCCTGTGGGAGTGTGTATGTACAGTGCCAAACTATCAATGTGCTTGTGAATGTGTTGTTTACATTCATTTATGTTGTTCAGTGTTTTTTTTCTGTATTTTTGTAAAAGAAACGATCTTCCAAAACCCATTTTTTCCGTTGTGTCGAATAAGTTTTTTGTCATTAATTTAATATATTTTGCTGTAAATGTTTTGTGCAGTACTCTGTAGCTGTTAAACTGTACAGTCAGTTGTCAATGTTGTGATGCATGCTGTTATTGTACATTCGTGGTGAGTTGTCGACATGTGCCGGATTCTGTCATCTTTTCAGCTCGTCAAATGCACTAAATGCACAGATGCCGACTGCTGCTGCTAAACATGTCGTATATATCGTGAACTCGTGGTCTCTCTGTGTGTTGTTGGTCAAGGAACTTATTTGTTCAGTTTAGTTTGGAAATTTGATGTCTGCACTGTCTAATAGTGGACGACCATTATAAGCACGCCTATCACATAGGTAGGCTCTGCGGAACATTTCTTTTGCTCTCGGCGGAAAGAGTTCAATGACAGGTCACTGTTATGAATAGCAGTCGGAAGCCAATACCAGATGACATGTACCTGAATATTAGCAATATTGGTGCCCATGTGCTTAGGTATACCACAGCAAATAACCCAGTTTGCTGTGACTGTGACCAGTCACAGTGCATTTTGTTTAGGTGAAATGGGGCTAGTTGAGTTGAGGTAAGATTAGTGCGACAAAAACTTGTGAAGAGGTATTTCAAAGAGATGGCTGACTGTGAGGGTTAACACAGCTCAAATTTGACTAGAAATGTTTTTAATTCTCGTGTAAGTTTTATTTTTGTTCTTTGTTCTTCATTTTGTGGATCTCCTTATTTTTAGCATATCAAACGTGATTGCTTAGTCTCATTGTAATCACTGCAACATATTTTGCATGTTTTCTCATAAGTTTTTATCTTGTTGTTATTGAGTTTTTAAAAATATTTGTTGCCGTTCAAGTTAGTTTTCATGTTAATGTATGTTTGTTGTACTGGTGTACTGTGATAACCAGTGTAAAATTATTATACCGGTACTCTGCTTGTGTTAAAAGTGCCGTGACACATTAATCAATTGATCTTGATGCTCTTGAGACAATATTTTTTCACAGTAGTCATCAGAGGAATTGTTTTTTGATGACGACATATTACACTCGCACCTAGTTCGGGAATTTTAAGGATCATGTCTGTATGTTACATGCAGTGTAAGTAATGACCACTTGGGAATAATGCTTATAAATTTACGTGCGTGCTATTGTGTGTACTCTCAGTGTGTCGATTTTAGTTTGTCATTGAGCTAAGAAATGCTAATTGTTACCACTGGTATGTGTTGTAAATATCATGTCGTGTAAATTGTGCATTTTACCCACACAGTGAAGACAAAGCCAGAGTCAGATTGTGGTTGGTTTCCGATACATGCATTTTCCATGTTGCTCGATCAAACTTAACCGAGCTAATTCGCTCGAGTTATTTGATGCTGTTTTGTGATAGGAGGGCATAAGATGGTCATCCAGTCTCTACAATAACCTGGTTTTGAAATCGGGAAATGCTGGGGAAAAACACACTTGGGAAGCAGGCGAATGTGGAATAACTGTAGAACAATAAACCAATTCAAGTTCATGCTCAAATAGTACATGTAACTCTAGGCTGCCACTTTTTGCAGTCTTGTTAGTGTGGTCCAGCATCAGGTGATGTGGCCGTATGTGTGAGGGGTGGATAGGCCATGAAGATATGTCTTATATGGGGCCTCGATCTCTTTCAGCAAAATGTATTGGCAAAGAAAACAGTTGCTATTGCTGTCACATTGACCAATTGTTTTTACCAATTGTAATAACTTTCAGACTACTGGATTATCACAGATCACACTATCGTCCTAAACCTGGTAAACGTCACTGTGTAAATACTAATAATTTGGGCATGATCGGTGCTGTTTTGTGGCTGTAACACATTCCTATTTAGTTGTGTCACATTTTCTAATTAGAGTGAAGCAATTCATTTTATTGTTTCAGTCTTAACTGAAAGATCTCTGTTTTTTATTGATATGCATTTCTTAAACATAGCTTCACTGATCGGTTGTTAGCAGTGTATTATTTAACTTTCATTATTTTTAATTTATTATTTATATGCAATTTAGAATGTTGCTTAAAAATCAGTTTGGCAAATATCTTGGGCCTACCAAACAAGGAAAAGATACTGTTAGGTCGAATGTGGTACTTTTCAGTACTTTATTTTCTGTAAGTTGTTTTACGCAGCTAATATTTTGACTACGTATAATATTTGTTTCGGGAAGAAAATGCTGTGAAAAATTTTGTTCAGATGGTATTTGGTGTGTAACTTTAATATTTACTGATTTTTAGCTTGATATATCAGAGTTTCTTAGTTGTATTTAAGTAGTATAGATGTCATTGTTACAGTAACTTGTGTTTGATATTTTTATACAGCTAGCAAAAAGAGAGATTATGAGCAGTAGTTATTGTAACAAAGTAATCAACAAATGTACATTTATTGTCGCTTATTGGTGCTGCTAACGTGACGTGAATTTATCGATGTGGCTAGGTTTGTCGGCTGTGGTTAGTTGTGCATAGTCATTGTGGTCGTTAATAAACAGTTTTGTGTCAGCATTTTTTCTTCACTATTTATAAGGATGTACATGTGTATCTCTACATTGTGTTGTGAAATCAATAAAAACTGCTTTGTTTGATTCTGGACTAGACTTGTGTTTTATGACATTGCAAGCAATGGATCTACATCTCCAGGACAGGATTTTGTGTTTAGTGGTAAATGTAATTATAATTTGAGTGCAAAATAAATGTAAGATTGTTGAAGATTACAATATAAATGCAGCAAGACGGAAAATATTTTGGGTGCACTAAAAAGCTGATCGCTTGATGGCTGAATGTACCATACAGAACCATTAAGAACAAAATATCAAATAGGATAGAATATTAAGATCCTAATACATGGAGGCAATCCTGAGGGTGGAAGATGGTCAATGGTGAGTGATTTTTTATCCCGAGGTGAAACAATGATGGAGTGGTGGATGAATTGATCAGATAAAGATCTGATGTTGTAATATTTATCCTTTAATAGTTTCTTTTGGACAATTAAAATCAGGTGTATAATGGATTCCTAAAGGATGTGTCTGGATTTGAGGCACCCTCAAAGTCAACTTGCCATGTTCATTGTCTTGGCGGTCAAGTCATCGGCATTAACCTTGTCACTTCTGGCTTTGTCTTATGACTGATTGAACATGTAGAAATAAAGCTGTTAATAATCTTCAAAGTGAGGGATTGTACAGTAACAGATATGGCCTCATGTCTTAAAGTGCCATAGAAGGCTGTGTGTAGTTTTAAAAATATTGATGACTCTGATCAATACTAGCAAAACTATCAAAATATCAGATGGGAGCAGGAATAAAAGAACGGGCTACTTGTGAAATGGGTTTGATGCTTAAGAAAATTAAATTTAGAAAAACAACTGCAATAAATCAGAATAATTTTTTAAAATAGTCGAATCTGTACATCTCTATAAATACATGAACAAGTGGAGTACCACCTTTATTTTGTTTGTAAACAAATGGCCATGGCCTAAATTTGTCTGAATTATGTAATTTGTTTTTCATTGATTAGTAGCATTTTGCTTCACATCGAAAATATTCAATATTGCATCACGTTTGATAACGCATTATGAGCAAGCGCAAATCACGAGATGACGTAGAACCTTCGCGGGAGTTTCCGAATCCGTTTGGTGAATACTCTGGTGGTCAGCTGCTGGATGCAGGCGGAAAGGTCGGTTATGCTGAAAACTACCCAACCCTAACCTTTACCCTGTACCGAAATCTACCAAAAGCTACTGACGGCAGATTTAGGTAGCTTTCGATAGTTTTTTGGTATTTATCAACACCGGTGTCAGTCGAAAAACTACAGCGATCCATGTGCTAGTTTATGCATTGGTTTTGTGTGTCAAGAAATAGCAACCTGTAAGATCCATAGATGACAATTAGGGGATATTCGATTAATGAATCCGTATTCGAATACATAGTGAATCTATATTTGGATTCACATGGCAAATCAAATACAACAGTGACGTAGTATGTTGTCACTGTTGTTGTTGTTTGTGTTGTTTTTGGTCCTTTTTTGCACATTTGATACCTTGCTGTTTCTTTATCTCATAACCATGGGTTTTAGGTGCATGATGAGTTCTACAGCCGACTTCGTCACGAGATTTCTCGATTTGTTCAGCGACTTGAACGAGAATATAATGAAGGAACCATTGACTACCGAGACTATACTGTCTACACAGGCACTGCTGGTGGGTTTGCTGTAGCTACCAGTGTTGTATAATAGAGCGAGGTTGATGTTTTTGACCGAATCTCTTCGTTTGTTTTTTTTATCGGAAAGACTTTAGAATTGGACCGCCCAAAATTTCACACTTTGCGACGTTGGAATGGCAGAAAACGATGTTAGAAGCAAAGAGAAGAGTTAATTTTGACACGGAAATGCAATAATCAGCTGATAACAA
>Ga0209782_1000664_pt1 | contig 15884 bp, 12 predicted proteins | sample WorMetmaBAHAMAS1_FD_187390 | JGI IMG/M metagenome (GOLD analysis project Ga0209782, IMG submission 187390) | Marine gutless worms symbiont microbial communities from Max Planck institute for Marine Microbiology, Germany - Inanidrilus... | ecosystem: Host-associated > Annelida > Digestive system...
ACTTCTGTGTTAAATTCGTTAGTAAATTTCCAATAAAGTCGTTATTAAATATCCCACCACACCTTAAACACTTATAGCTTTACTACCATGTGAAATATTAAGGTCTGAAAGTAGCAATATCAGGTCTGAAGTTAGAGCCAACGAGCGTTGCACTTAAAGGCAGGCAGTGCAGTTGCTATTGGTGTTTACTGTGAAAAATCCCAATGTCTTACGTCCTATATGAGCTTCACCAATACAGAAAGTTGTGGCGCCGTTTGCTGTAAACTAGCTGATTTGCCCTTAAGTGATTTGTAGTATTTGGTGCAAACACTAGAGCAAGAACTGTGTGTATGTTAGCAGGTCGTAGCTCAGTTGTGTGTTGGCAGTTACTGTCTACAATATATAACTAGAATTAAAGCTGATCGACTGCTTACGTGCGACACGTTGAACGGCCCCTGATTACTGACAAACAAACAATTGCAATGGACTGGTAATGGTCATTCCCAATTACCGTTGGCTGAACTCAAGCCCAGTCTTAATATCAACCTGCTCCGCACCACTGGTTCAAACGGGAGAGGGTAAACAATTTTCACTGTTTGACCTTGACCTTTGACTTACGACCTTGACATACAATCCCAGGCTAGCCAAGTCAAGGTCGACTGTCATGCCAAAAATCAAGGTCAAAGGTCAAACGGTTCAAACAGGAGAGCGCCTACAGCAAACGGACACACGCACGCACACGGACTCTACCAAACGTATTATCTCCCCTGCTACGCGGTCGATAATAAAATGAGAAATTTTTTAGGTGGACTAAGGCATGCTGTGGCAAGTGTCAGTGGTCCGAGTGTGTTTCTGCGAATGAAGTTTGAGGGTGGAGTTCACCGGGTGCAGCGGGTTCCTAAGACAGAGAAGAGTGGTCGAATGCACACGAGCACGGTGACAGTCGCTGTGTTGTCTCAGCCGTCAGAGGTATTATGACATCACCACATCCGCAGCACAGTTCATATTGCCAATGAAGTGGATAATATGTACACAGTCTGCCAGAAGTTCATAACCCTTTTAATTCTCTAGACTCGTTTAGTGCATTTTACATTAATACCAGAAACTTTAGTGTCAGCGTGAATGGCACTTCTCCATAAAATAACATTTTATTATATGCTGCTTGTATTTGATATTTCTGTTTGAGGTCATCTTTAAATTTGAAAAGTTTCTACCTGCTTGGCTACTGTCCAGCATTGATAGACATTCGATCCTGCAAAGGTTCTCAAATCCCGGGCTGTCAAACAAAATTTTTGTCATAGGGGTACTCAGTGAACTGGACTCACGTAAGGATTTGCCAAAAAAAATCTGAAGCAATAAGATTTTGGCTTTACAGTCTGAGAAGCTTAAATTACACTAAAAGTTGGCTGGGGCTTTGCCTTAGACCCAGCTGTGGGAGCTTACAGCACTCCACAGACCTCCTAGCTGGATATTATGGGGCTGTTTCGTGGCACTGAAAGGGAAGGAAGGGAATGTGGGTAGAAAGGGAAGGAATAAGAGAAGTACTTGGAAGGGTTGAACCCTCACAATGTTTGCCATGTTAGCATTTATTGCTTCTTGTTATTTAGTCATTTTGATACGATACTAGCATGTAACACACAGACAGACAGACACCAGGCCACAGCATATGTGCCACATGGTAAAAATTGATTTTAACATATAGATGTTTAGTAGTAAAAATAAAGTAATGATTGTTTTAGATTGACATAGTACTGAACTCACGAGACTTGCGGGTGGAAACGTGTCGTGCGAGTGGCAAAGGTGGACAGAATATAAACAAGACACAGACTGCCGTGCGCATTGTTCACCTGCCCACAGGTGTGTCATCGTCATTGTCGTCTATTTGTGATGCATTATAATATCAGTACAGTAGTTGTGTGTATTATTTCTTTAGGGTTATTTTAAACACAGAAAATGCTGTCATTATTTTAACATGTAGGCTATTTCACTAAATATTATCAGTCAGTCAATCAACTTGTTTGTGAGCACTTAACACAAAGGTACGGTAACAAGAGCAGTTGTTGTCATATGGGCAGCAAGGCATGTAAACATTTGTTATCGGGTATCTAATATTTATGCTCATTAGTAACATGTGTCATGCACCCACAATTTTTATAAGCAGTAGTTGTGTGTATGTAAATTGTTTCTTTCTAACTCACACATCCATCTATTCCTTCAGAGTTCAGTCTTGCATTACCTCATGCTTCAGTTTTGTTGGCCATGTCTTGCCGTTATGTGTCTCTGACTGCTTAAACTTTGCTTTTCAGCATCAGCAAGCAGCCCTTCAACATGTCAAGTCTACTGAGTTTACTGACGCTATACGGACAAACACACGAACTGTTATACAGACATACACAGCACAAGAATAAGGCTATTTGTAGTAATGAGTAAAAGTTTAAGATTTATATCATCATGACTTGATTTTAGTGTGCGTGCTGTGTCTGTGCTGAGCAGGAATGGCAGCTGAATGTCAGGTGGAGAGATCACAAATACGTAATAAAGAAATTGCTATGACTGTACTTAGATCACGGTTTGTAGCTTCATTTCCGTTGTAAATCAACAGCTGATACATATGTTCTGTTCAGTGTATCTTGTTAGTGCTGTAAACCAACACTTGTATGCTTTATGCCATCATTTACAGCTGTTATCAGTACTGTATTTACATTTAGCTGCCGGCGCAAAACTTGTTCATTGATTACTGATAACTGAGCCTACAATTGTGCATCCAAGCAAATATTACTAATTTTGATATATGGAGAGATATTAATTCTTTGAGACAGTTTTCATCATTTTAGTTAAACATTTCGTGTTGTATGTTATGTGGTTTTGACAGTGTGAGCTTAAGATGAAAAGTGATTAAGAGTGAAAACATTTTATTTATCGTTTATTATCTTCACTTATCATATACCTGCGGATGTGCTGATGTTGGAAATCTCTGGCTTATTTTTGGTTGTTTTTAGATTGTACGAAAAAGAACTGGAGAAAAGTCAGCGGCAACTATCATCCACTCGTAAGCTTCAGGCGAGTGTGTGCTCTGTGCGTACTTGCTGTTTGTCATGGAGACTGTGTCTAGATCTATGTTGAGTTGAGTCAGTGTGGTTGTATGCAGTGCTAGAGACAGCAGTCGAGTAAGTGTTCAATCTGTCATCTCACTGAGAATGCCGATGACAGTGCCACTTACATAGAAGTGCGTGGACATCGACCACAACCACAGTTCTGGATCAGATCTACAAGTATCCTGTGTAGAGCTGTGACTGTGTGATGTAGGTTGGTTCGGCCGGACGTTCGGAGAAGATCCGAACGTACAACATGCGAGACGACCGCGTTACTGATCACAGGATCGGCGTGAATGTCTACGGCGTGAGCTCGATGCTCGGCGGCGGCAAAGAACTTGATGCATTGATTGATGCCGTCCAGGTAGAGGCGAGGCATGAGCGACTGATAGAACAGCTGCAGCAGCAGGACAATGATATGACTTCATCGGCTGCTGATAGCTCCAGCAGATAGCTGACGTTTCACCTGCTGCTGTCTGTTCAGTGGAATAATTACACTGTGGTCAGACTCAGAGTTAATTTGGTGATAGTGTGACCGCCGATGGCCAACTGCATTTTATGAATCAAAGAATATTTGCATGTGTCTTGTGTATGAAATGACCAAATGCAAACATTTATTCACAGTATGTTTATTACTGTTAGTTTGCATCACCGCTGCTGCAACCAGTGCCAGATGCAAGTGATTTCTATGCATGTCGACTTAGTGTGGTCTTTGGGTGTCTGTCTGTCTGTCTGTCTGCCTGCATTTTGGTCATGAAGGTGGGCTCTGCAAAAATGGCTGAAGTAATCAACATGCTGTTTTGATGCAGATTTGCGTGGGCTCAAGTAATCACGTATTAGATAGATGGAGGTAAGGTACCAAATGGGGCAGATACAGCTGAACGATACATGCGCGGCAGTGATGTGAGCTGTCACGACAATTGCTGTAGTAACTTGTTACTGTTATTATAAGTTTACTTGTCGTTGTGTTAAGGCTGCTGAGACACATTAAAAAGCCATTTATTGCTGAAAAAAAGCCCGAACAAACGTGATGAATGCCGTAATATAAGCTATGCAATGCAATACTGTGACTTGTACACCGTGTTTCAGAAAAAAACACCCACTCATATTATTGGCTATAAGTTGAGGAATAGTTGTCGGATTTTAATAATTTTTGACATCAAAATTCCTCACATAATTTGTCATCGCACGACAGCTTAGTTGTCCACCTCACCTAACTAGTGTGTCTACAGTACCTTGTAAAACTCATAGCACATAGGGCCAGATTTTGCTGTTGCAGCTAAAACAGGTTCGTGAAACTACGAAGGTGCCTACAGGTGTTACTAAATTGACGCTGCTTTGAACGGCATGCGTGACGAAGCGATGGAATAAAAAGAAAGCGTGCGAAATGACGGCACATAACGAGCTCGTGCTGATGATGTTGTAACACTGAGCGTGGGACGGGCGGCTGTAATAAATACAGTCAGGCTGCAGCTGCTGCAAACTGCTCGATAATGGGTGATGACGTGCATACACCGCAGTCGCCTGCAGCCAAACTGTCGACATATCGCCGTGATACTGGTTACTGGCACGCTCGTGTACGGGCGGGCTGCGATACCTAGGCGCTCTATTATTGACGACATTAAGTATGCTCGCCAGCTGTACGCTTTACGTCCTCTGAATTACGCCTGACCGCTGAAATTTAGTCTCTCTATTAAGCTGCGCAGCACGTACGATATGTCACATCTCGTACTCGGACTAGCACTGTTCTGCTACGTTCACGTCGCCCACTCGGACCTGTCCAGAGTGAAGACGTACCCGTCCAAGCAGGACGTCGGTCGACGTCCTCCGCCGGGTCCTGGAAGGCCACATCAGCCGCTGCCGGCGGTGCCGCTACCGGGCTACGTGCTCATGACGGCGGCGTCGAGCGGCGAGTTTGAGCCGGACAACGATCTCGAAGTGACGCACGAGTTTAAACTGCGCATCTCGGCCGGCCGAGAGATGTGCATGTTCCAGAAAGTTCGACAGAACGCGCGCCTCTACGTCTCGTTTAAGGTACGTATAAGCTTATAGGGGCATGGTTCAGTCGTACGCATGTTGGCGTCGCCAGTCTGGCTACCCGCGGCACTGGGGCATACGTGCTCCCGTTAATTTCCATTGATAGGCCTATTGTTTTTTGTTCAGTTCACTTTTAACTATAGGCCTAAGCTTATAAGTTACAGAAAGTCCGGCAGCGACTTTGCGCAGTTATGCCTAGTTATAATTCCAAACATTTTACAGTCTGCTGTAGTTTATTGGCTATACAGTTCACGTCATTTGAGCGACAAGTTATTTTCTTTTAGGCCGAGTTTTGTACCTCCCCCCCCCCGTCGCACCAAGTGGTGGAGACGCCACTGTAGGTAGGATCGATAGCAAAATTTAGGCGTACACCGTCCGACAAATCGACGGTCGAGTTGCAGTGTCATCAGGATCAGGATAGGCCTAATTATTTTAAATGTATATACAGACTCCCGCAGACTGTCGCCTATTCAATTCACTCCGCAACGTCCTCACCGCCCGACGTGACTAAACTCGACCATCAAGTTGTCGTGTCGGGCGGTGTGAATTGGCAATACGGTTATCATACTGCATGGGTATATGGCTATGAGGCCGGAGCCTATTTATATGACAGCTAGCCGTGTCGTCCACCTCCTTCCCCAATTAGTTCGCCCCGGGGGTAGGGGTGTGCAGAGTATTGTGATGAGCGTGTCTGTCTGTCTGTCTGTCTGTATGTATAGGCCTACACGTGCATATCTCAGAAATCACACGTCCAGACTTCACTACGTTTAAGTGCGTATTGCCTATGGCTCTGGTGGCGTTGTAATACGTTATCTTACACGTTATCCCACTTCCGGTTTTATAGATGACGTCATATAGGCTCTGTCTGTGGCAGAATGACGCGACGGCGGCAGCCTCGCTGCGTGCACGGCCAAACACCCCCGCTGTGTTGCTTCATCAGTCCTGTCTGTTCTATGGACGACGGCGGGTGGGCTCCATTGTGAGACGAGTCCATTCAAGGACGCAAGGGGTTCCGGGCGGGGCGGAGTTTGCGATGCACCGATAGCCTAGTTTGTTTAAAGCAATAAAACACGATCGACGTTGTTCTTGCATGTCATTCACTGCTGTAAGTAATGCAGGTGATGGCGGGCGCTGATCAGAAAGTAGACGTCGTCGTCCAGTCGTCAGACGGAAACATCATCGACCAGCATCGCTGGACCAACGCCGGAACCACCGACAGATTCATTCTACATCCGGGTAACGCACACCACGAGTTCGATATACCAGTTTTAACAACGTTCTACACACGGTATGGTATGTAGGCCTACGCCACTGTCGCGCCAAATTCGACGCCCATTTTACGTCATCCATAAAACATTTATTAGGCCCCTAGCTACTGCATGAAGCTTTCGGTCATTACTCATCAACATTTTACCATTTTAATTGTGTGACATTGTAATAGGCCCTATGCACCGGCTATATATAGTGTAATATAGATGTAGGCCTAATATATACATCTCGCGCTTATGTTACGAAGTCAGTGTCCGTCTGTCTGTCCGTCGTTTGTAACAGAAGTGCATTTTGGCGCATTATAGCTAATTTAGGTTTCAAATTCCTATAAAAAATTTACCGCGCATTGTGGTCGCGGGGAGGGGTAATCTAAACAACAACATCTAACGCTATGCTAGCCACTGATAGGCCCTCTTGTAATTAGACTGCACTGCTTCGAGAAGCTATAACTAAGTCACGTGTCGTGTGCATGTGCTGTGTGCAGGTGTCTATTCGGTGTGTGTCGGCAATCTGGCGAGTCGTTTCTCAGCGAAACTCGTCGACTTCTTCCTGGCGACGTACGTCGTCGACAACTTGCGTCAGCGTTCCGACGACCTACAACAGTTCGACGACGAACTGCACAACGTCACCGTCTGTCGCCTCCTACTACTACTACTGTAACAGTAGTTTTTAGCGCGAAATGTAATATATGTACATCTCGCGCTTATGCCATGATGCCAGTCCGTCTGTCCGTCTGTATCTGTCCGTCTGTCTGTGACGGAAGTGCATTGGCGCATTATAGCTAATTTAGGTTTCAAATTCCGATCCCACTTTACCGCGCATTGGCCGCCGTGCTGCTGCGGCCGCCGTGCTGCTGGCGGGCGCCGTGCTGCTCGCCGTGCTGCTTGCGGGTGAATCATCTCGCGCCATGCTAGCCCAGTGCTAGACTCTCTTGTTTTATTAGCACGAGATGTTATATACATCTCGCGCTTATGCTACGATGTCAGTGTCCGTCTGTCTGTGACGGAAGTACATTGGGTCGCGGTGCATGCCGGGAACACAGCGGCTGTGCCAGCCAGCGAAGTTGAAGCCGTCATACGATCCCCAACAAACTTGGCCGCCGCCGATGTTGCGGCTGTTGAGGGGAGGGGTCATCTCGCGCTATGCTAGCCACTGTTATGCCATCTTGTTAGGCTACTGTTGCACGGTGCATTGTGACGTTGCTTTATACTGAAGTGTTGGGAACGCAGGCCGGTCTGGACAAGATTATAGGGTATACGTGGCCCCAAAAAATTGGCGCAGTTTTTTTGTACGCCGTAACTTTATCGAATATTAACCGATTTACAAAATTATTTTACTGTCAGAATCAGTATAAAAGTTGCAATAATATACCATCACTAGAAATCCCAACAAACAACACTAACTTGTGAAATGTCGTGTCTTAAAAGCAGATGGAAAATAGGACGACTTCTGTAACGACACATTTTAAGAAATTAACAACAGAAAACAACGTGTTTAGTGTCTCAGTTATTGTCTAAAGTAACTGTCACATTCTGCATGCAGAGCTTACATAAAATGTTCAATGTATCCACATTGCTGCTCGATGACGCATTTAAGCCGGCGATGCCACGACCAATGGCGTGATCAATGAAACACTGCGACAGTTTGCCACACTCAGTGACATTTTACAAGGTAGTGTAGCAACACACTTGAGATATTTAGTGATGATGTTATTGCAAATTTTCTGCGGATTCGGACAGTGAAACAATTTTGACTAGAAAAATGCATGGCAAAGCCTAGCATATAGCTGGGCGCTGTAGTGTCGCCCCTTAGCGAATATTTGTAAAAACACTTACATACTGATCACCTGAGTGCCTAACAGCCCCATCCCATAGCGAACATAGGTGAACGAAGCGTGGTAACAATTATCGACTCCGGCTGTACAACTTTTTCGCCTAAAACTCTGCGGTCACTAATCCGAATCTCACCAAATTTTCACCAGATGTACTGAAATGATTGCCGATTAACCTGCTGAAATCACATCAGGATTATACATCGATTCAATGTTCATTCCCTCTGCGTGCTGGTCTGGGCTATCTGTCGATCATCACGTGCTGTATATACGTTATAGTACTGTGCGATGACTGCAGGGTTCGGTGGACGGCGTGGCGGCGGCGGTGAAAGAGATGCTGCTGCAGCTGTCGTGGAACCGGCAGCAGTACGGCGCCGACTACCACGTCGTCAAGACGAACAACGACTCGGTCCAGCTGTGGTCAGTGCTCATGTGCGTCATGATACTGACCACGTCCGCGCTGCAGATCGCCTTCGTCCGACGACTGTTTCACTGCCCCGCGCACGCGCACACCAAACAGCGAGCGTGAACCACAGTGTGAACTGCACTTAATTGTAGGCAGCATGCCTCTCATCAGTAGCCTGTACGTCTCGACTCTCAACTGGCAGATGAAAGCATGCATGATGGCACCGAAACAATCCATGCAGCCCGGCCTAAAGTAAATTAAAGTGACGCTGATGGGTGATATTTCTATTTCACAACTCTAGAGCGATGTTGTATTTAAAGTTGTGGTAGACTTGTAGGCCAGTGACTGATGACTGCTGATGACTGTTACAAATTACAGGTCTCGAGGTGAAAGAATATACGCTGTCTCAAAAAACGACACTGATGTAGCACACTATAATTTCAACACACATGAACCGATTTTAGTAATTTTTTTCAGAGATGTTGCCGAGTTAGTACGCTACTAAATAGTGATTTGTTATCCCACTTCCCATTGCTAGTGTCTCTGCACTACCTGGGGAAACATGAAACCGAGAAATGTGGTCTCTTCAGTCATGCTGTATACCGAAAGTAACACTGATTTGGCTTGCTATATGTTCCACATTCATGAACCATTTTTGACAGAAAATAGCTGTGGAGTTTGGGCTATCATTAGCCTATTTAATTTAACATGTCCGTTTGCTATTACATCCTTAATTGGCTGCGAAATTACGAAGGCAGAAATCACACATTTTCAGCGTCACTGGTTGTTTGTAAACATGCCATTGACTAAAGAAGATAAGATTCTGATTAAAAATTTGTTTGAGTTGAAAGGCTACAATGCTAGGCATTTAGTCAGAGTTTCCCAGAAAAAGCTAAAATGTCAGCAGAGTCTACAAGTTGTTGCAATAGCTATGGGTTACTGGTTGGTCGACCGTCGTCCCGGCAGTGGCAGATGACGCAGCGCCCGCATTGATTTTGTTGACGAAGTGGTGTTACACAAAAAATGGCTAGTCAAGAAATAATAATTATTTGCATGTACTTAATAATATGACCTTATTGTGGACAAAATATTATTAAAATTGGTCGATGAGTGTTGAAGATATAGCAAGCCAAACAGGAGCGTAGCCAGGAATTTCATTTTGGGGGTATAAATTGTGGTGTGTAAGTAAGTAAAAGAAACAAGAGCTAAGGCGCACACTGGCACGATATCGAATTTGTCCTGGGTCAAAGAGAAAAACAACCAGTAACCACATAAAAATTGGCAAAGTAGACTGATTTGGGGGGTATAGGCCTACCGATATACCCCCCCCGTCGCTATACGCCCCTGAAGCCAAAGCAGTGTCATTTTTGAGCATGACTAAAAAGACCCATTTTCGGGGTTCATGATTCCCAAGGTAGTGCAGAGACATTAGTTAGGAGAGGTGAGATAACAAATTACCATTTAACAGCATATTCTTTCAGCAATATCTCTGCCAAAAATTAACGAAATCGGTTGATGTGCATTGAAGTTACAGTGTGTAACGTGAGTGTCGTTTTTGAGACACGTCAGTGTAGGGCCTACTGAAACTCGATTAGCCTATCTATCATTGAGCGATATTAATTATGACAGCAGTATACAACGCTTGGCTTTTCGTGCCACATGATCTGTAGGCCTATATACCTGGCGTGATCCGAGATTCATTGATTGACTGATACATATGCGCGGTACGCTATACTTATAAGCTTACACGTACGTACGTCGCGTGTACGCCTCCTAGGCTATCGGTGTTATCACTGTACCTGCGACGACGGCTACGTGACCCTATATACGTGCCTCGGCTCATATAGGATGATTATACATCGATTCAAGGTTCATTTACACTGTATGTAGTGCAATGTGGCGCCGCGCGGCACTGCAACACCGCGTCCGTGTGAACGAACCTTATTTATGCATGGGGCGGGCCTACAAATAATGGAACTGATGGCCGCGGACGTCTGTGCATAGGACAACGTCAATGTTTTCGCTGAATAGCCTACATGGTGAATTTATTTGTTAATGCAAAAATGCTTGCATTTTTCGTCACTCCAATTACCAGACCGATCTTCACCAGCTTTTCAGCGAATAGACATGTGTATGAGTATTATTAAATTTACATAAGTTTTGCATTAGACCAAGGAACGTATAGGCTATTGCTATGCGCTGTCATTATATTTAAGCTTCCACGATATGTTTATAGGCCTACGTATATAGACCTATAGCTGCCATCTGTCGATAACACGCAGCGATAAATATATGCCTACAGTGACAGTTTACACATTTTCTGTTTACTCACGGGATACTCCATTTATTGGCTGTCCCGTCGTCTCTGTCCCGTCTGTATTGGCCGTCCCGTCTATCTGTTTCGAGTGTTTAGACTGACTCGTTAATTGGTCTCATGCACGTAGGCCTATAGGCCTACACATTAGCATTTAGTTGTCTGCTTGCAACGCATCAACACTGAAAGCGCTCACGGTTTCAGGGACTCTGTTGCGTTGATGATTGCGCACCAAACTCGCAACACTTTTCTCTCTTTCATGACATCCTTGGCCATCGATCTTCCCTATAGATCAAGTCGCTATATTCTCGTTGCAGAGACGGCTAATTTCGCCAGTCAGAAGAGAGAGAAGCATTCTCCATTTGAGTGAATAACGACATTAACGGTAGATACTCGGTAACACGGACCCTATCACAGTGTCGAGTTTAGTTGGTTCGACTGCGATGTGAACGACGGTTAACTTGTCCGTCTATGTTGACCATCTATGCGCTGTGGCCTATCTATGGTTTTTAGATGTAAACAGTCAATATGGCGTCAGATGGAGAAGGTAATAGATGAATATAGTTCGCTTTTTATTTAACGAAACATTGATTACAGCTACTTGCATGTGTACAGCTATAAATAACATGCAACTATGAGTCATGCTATTATCTTCAGGCAACGCAGGCGACGCAAGTGACGCTGGCGACAGTCGTCAGTGGCAAATGGGAGCGGGCGAGTGCGGTAAAATTTTTACCGGCGCGTGACAGTAACGCGGGCGCTGGTAATTAGCGTTAATCCAGGTTACTCCCCCGTTATCGTCGCCCTGTTGCACACAAGCATAATTTAATATGATAGGTACAGAACATGAGATGCACCTGAGAGGGTAACCCTCACCAACACTAGGGTTAAAAAAAGAAGTTTCAGACCAGTGACCCTTCAAACCAGTGAACCATCCCAATTCAAGCTGTCACTTTACCATGAATTTATCACTAAGCTTGTTAGTGAAAAAAATTAAAATCGGTGAACACTTGACAACATTACCGGCAAAAGGGTTGCTAATCTGCATAGTATCACTTGGCAGTCAGTTGGCCGCACATGATAATTCTAGGAGGAGGTGGCATGACCATCAAGAGGTGTATTTTCTGGATTCCTTCACCCCAGCAAGAAGGATGCACCTAGTCACAACACTGCAGCGATACTGCTGTCGTAGCATCACGTAGGTGCTGTTCTAAGATATGACGTCACTAATTACCACTGTCTTCAAATGCAACTGCGACACGCTGCCATCCATACGTGAGATTGATTATCGGCCATCACCGCTGGCTGATCGCCAGCATAAAATAGCCGGCAATCGTCAACGGTGTTGCCTGCATCGTAAGCGTCACCTGAAGAGTTTAGCATGGCCGTGCAACTATGGCGGCCAGTGGCTTTAACCAGTTAAACTGACATGAAACAGATCGCCTGTTTGCTGTACACCGCATGAGTGTGTGGCGGCGGGATGAACACGCCCCCTTTTTTCCCTGCACGACTTCTCGGCTACTGTGAAGCACGGCGACACCTTGGCTATAACCATTGCACAACTTCCCATTGTATTTCCACAGATCTTAGTGGAACCGGAAACCGATCAGTACTGTCATAAAGTTTTTACCGCACGACGCTATGCTAAGCGCGGTAATCATCTCAGACAACCCTTTATCACTTGCAAGCTAAAGTATGACTATCAACATGACGTATGCGATGAGGGAGCGATACGATATGTAATATTTTTGGTGTGCTTAAAAGCTGAGAGGGTTAGCTTAATCTACCGCACTGTACCATGAAGTAATAAATAATAGCAAGAAACTAAAAAAATGAAAGAAACTCAGAAGTACCAGAAGCAGTCAGACAAGAAGCTCTGTTATGGCAGAGGGACTGTGCAACGCACTTGTCAGTATGGAAAAAAGCTTGCAATCGATGAAGGACCTTGACATACACCCAAGGTCATCACAGTTGCTGATATTAAATGGCCGTACAGCATATCACTTCCTGTTTGTGGACTGTTGTTTCAACAATGTGGCAGTGAGTGTATGGGTGGTGGATAGCATTCTGCAATGTGCTTCTCAGCTAGAATGCAGATGGTCAGACGTCGTTATAGCTACATTATTAAGTTACACTACGTTCATCATGCATTCCAATATAAATATAAAGGGTATGTGGTATGGCGAGGATAATTAGAAATGTTGCTTGCACTGATGCCAAAGAATACTGATATTATCTACTAGTGTTGTCTGTTTATGGCCAACAATTGGTTTTAACAGATAACAATGAAGCTCTTTTAAATGTCGCTGATGGCGATGTTTCATCTGGTGAAATAGTCGTCGTTAATGCCGATGCTGTGGTAAGCAGTTTACTGTTGATTATTATTAATGTAATGTCTTCGTTTGTTTTAGTAAATAACTGAAATTTGTTTATTGAGTTTTCTTGCAGTGATCTTATATCACGCTCAGTTTTACTGTGTGATGCTATGCTGGCACTGGATAATGGATATACTGTGGCTCTTTGTCAGTATGTCTGACGAGCAATCTGGTACAGTAGCCCAGGTATTCTAACTTTACAATGCCAAATCTCTTGATAAGATTGTAATGGGATATTCTCATTTGGGGGTGACAAATAGCATAACTGCATCTCGGATATGGTACAGAAAAGTAGGATAGCTTCTGTGAAAGGTGAATTGCAGTCTGTTGGGCAGTGCCATTGCTGGTGACCTTATAACCACCTGATATTACCCTTGTTTGAAAATTTGTTTTTTTTTTATATATCTTTAGAATGAGAGAAAGTAGGCTCTTTAAATTTACTGTACACATAGACTATATCAACATATGAATAACCAAAACCCGCAAAGTCAGTGCAATCAAAGCCAAATGGCTTTTTAGTAGCTAGGATGTGTTTACCTATGAATCCAGAAGCATACATAGTTTGTAATTTAGCTGTCTTATTGAAATGGAAGGACTTCCTAACGTCATTTCTAGTCATGTATAGGCCTACTGTTACTGTTAGTAACATGCAACTAATATCTCGGAAACAGACCAAGGTGGAGATGTTACTGCAGACCATTAATGTTCGTAACTTATCGAACAGTACTATATCTGATGATCTTTAAGATCATTCATCTATTTCCAGCACTGTAAATGCAGTTCTATGTACTTAGCAGCAGTTGATAACATTTCAGTTAACACAGCACTAATTGTGCAGTCCGTCTTTAAAGTCTCTTGTTTGTGACTCAGGCCTGTATTCATTGCTACAGGATGTGGATTTGACCCACGGAAGAATTAGCAAGATTGAAAACTTGGAAGTTTTATATCAAGTAGAGGTAAAATCATTCTATAGTCTCTTTGTGGCAATATGTAGTGTCTTTGGTATGTTTCTGTCATTGGAAATTTTAAAACAGATTTTTAGAGCCGCATTAATATTAATCCATATCTAGTACAGTTCATTTTCAATACTTAACTCCTCATGTGTGCTACTTATATACAGTATGGTGTTATACTTGGTTATTGCGTGATCGGCGAATAGGTTGTATGGGCATCGATATTTCAAGGCAGTCTATCTGTGGTTTTTCTCCCCACAGATATGATAGCATTTACGAATCGTGATGAAATTTGGAATGAAAGAACGTGTGTTCTAAACTTCAGCCGGATAGGCATGGGTAGGTATAGCCATTCTACGGGTTTTGCAGTGACTCGGCAATGCTTTCATATTCTAGCTACACTTCGTAATTGTTGTTTAATGTTAAATACTTTGAGCAGTGCATTTGCTGTTTAGACATTGTGTCTTCGTCAGAACTTAATTAGTGTTATTGAAAATCTCGAACACTGTTCAACACTGCGTGAACTTGATCTTTACGACAACCAGATAAAACAGATTGCAAATCTCGATGCTCTTGTTAACCTAGAGTAAGTACTTATATTTGTCTGTCTCTGTATCACTGTTTACCATTAGAAATAGATATACTGTTAGAAATAGCTTACAGATGTGGGTAAATGTATGCCTCAGTTTTGGCTTTTTCAACTGACATTACGTGTGCATTATAAATGCTAATTATGAACTGAATTTGATTTTACCTACTACAACAGTGACAGTTTATTTCATTCTCATTTTTGGCAGTGTGACGTAGTGGTACACAATTGATGCACTCTTTCGTCAAATTCCTTTATGAATTAATTCTCATTGAAATGAAGTATGCTAAGCTTTTGAACCAGAATAGAATGTTAACTCAACAGTTACATGTACAGTGCCTGAAGGAGACTAATTTTGACGAAATTTATAAGTCACATGATGACTACATGTAAATAGATGTATGGTGGACAGGACAACTTGTCATTTTTGTCCGCACTATTCTATGTTTTAGTGTTCTATTCTATGTTTATAGACAAAAATGCTATTATTTGTGTCGAGACGAAAATGTCAGTGTGTAACAAATTAACTGTTTATCATAGACTGTTGGATTTGTCCTTCAATCGAATAAAGAAGATTGAGAACCTAAATCATCTGCACAAGCTGAAGAAGCTGTTCTTGGTGAATAACAAGATCACTGAAATCGAGGACATTTCACAACTCATCGAGCTCACTATGCTGGAACTTGGTGCTAACCGCATTCGTGTAAGTCTGTCTGTAGTTTCCTGTGATATAATTTTTGTGCTTGTTATATGTCTGATAGCTAATGAGTGAACTGTGATTTACCAGTACTGGCATGTATAGACTGTATAGTACCATTACAAGGTATCTGTGTGGGCGCCAGGGTCTAGTGCGCTCTTGAAACATTGTAGATTGCGGTGCTATATTGTTTGTATGTTCGTTCATCTTATCACTTCCTTCCTTTTTCTTCTTGTAACTTGCTTCCTTTTTCTCTTGCTTATATTTTTACAGCCCACATAGCAAGGATGTATAGGTTTTGGCTCGTGTGTGTGTGTGTGTGTCTGTCCGGGTGCCAAAAAC
>Ga0209782_1000665_pt1 | contig 15877 bp, 16 predicted proteins | sample WorMetmaBAHAMAS1_FD_187390 | JGI IMG/M metagenome (GOLD analysis project Ga0209782, IMG submission 187390) | Marine gutless worms symbiont microbial communities from Max Planck institute for Marine Microbiology, Germany - Inanidrilus... | ecosystem: Host-associated > Annelida > Digestive system...
CGGATCGGCAGATCCCATCAGGGCCAGCGGGCATAGCGCCCCGCATCGACAGGCCGGATACAAAACTGCAATCTGCCTGACCGTCACACCGAAATCGGTCCTTGCGTTCCGGGAGGCGTCCATACAAACATCATGAACAGAAGAGACTTGCCCTCGGGCTTGCGCCTGAGGGGAGCGATGGAGCTTGTCCTGCGTCGCGCCAATGGCGAGGTGATCGTCCGGTGCAAGGACAACCTGATCGTCGATGTCGGCTTCGACTTCATCGCCGACGCCATCGGGCTTTCGACGGGCCGGTCCGGCGCCATGAGCCACATCGCCGTCGGCACCGGGACCGTCGCGGCCGCCGCCGGGGATGCCGCGCTCGGCACCGAGATCGCCCGCAAGGCGGCAGCTTACGCCCATACGGCGGGAACCAAGGTGTTCACCTTCGAGACCACCTTCGATCCGGGCGAGGCCACCGGCGCCATCACCGAGGCCGGTGTGTTCAACGCCGCCACGGCCGGCACCATGCTCGACCGCGTCGTGTTCGCCGTCATTAACAAGGGTGCCGACGACACACTGACCCAGAAACTCACCTTCACGATGTCGTAGGCCAAGAGGCGAGGAGCGGCGAAGCCGCGACAGGGAGATTAGATGACGGTCGAAATCACCGAAATCCCAGGCGCCGACTATGTCTGGGCAACCGCGACCTTCAACTGGCAGGACGCGGAGGCCGGCAAGGGGTGGTTCTGGGCGCACGTGGCTGCCTATGCCGCCGACGCCGGCGAGGCCCTGCCGGTCGCTGGGCTGGGCGCCCGGATCGCGGGGCCGAACGCCGTTTCTGGGTTTGCTCTGGCGGATGAGCGGATCGGGGAGATCCTGTTCCATAGGCGTCGGACCCTCGCCATTGCAGAGACTTATGTCGACTACATCAACTTCATCCTGTCGGTCGCAGAGAACCTGGCACTCGGCGAGGTCGCGGCGAAAATCGCCCAACATCCCGAGACCAAGGCATTCGGCCTCGTGGATACGGGAGCCAGCCTTTCAGCCAAGAACTCTATTGAGCCGATGGCGCTGGCGGATGCGCTTGAGCGGATCGCCGCGTTCCGGCGGGATCTCACGGAACAAATCTCACTCGCGGAGAGCATCGCCAAGGACCATGGCCACTATTTCACGGAGGGTTTCGCGCTCGCCGATGCGTTGCTCCGGCACGCCAATGCCGTGCTCGCCGACTTGGGCGTCTGGTCGACGCCGATGGACGAGACAGCCTTCCGGGAGCTGGTGGCGGCCAGGGGACCGCTCGGTTACGGGCCGTTCCGGGATCTCGCTCCCGGCGACTACGAGTATGCGAAGGCGCTGATCGGGCTTTTGCTTAAGTCCCCCATCACCGGCGAGCGCGTCGCCGTCGCGGACGCCGTCCTCAATGTCGATGTTCCGGACGTCCGCGATCGAGGCGCGGCCAGCGTTCCGGCGACGGGCGCTACGGTCGCCTTCAACCAGAGCTTCACCGATCCGCCGGAAGTACAGGTGACCCTCAAGGCGGGCGGCACGCCGGCGTTGCCTGAAATCACCGCGATCACGACAACGGGCTTCGACGTCCAGCTATTCGATGCGGCCGATGGCGTAACCCTCGTCGCCGGCACCGTGATCTGGTCGGCCCTCGGATATTAGGAACCATCCATGGCGCAGAACTTCCCAGATATTCCCTCGACGGAAACCCTGCAGAACAGCCGCCAAAAGCTCCTGGATCGGGACGATGCGGTGGCGTCGTGCTTCTCCGGCACCACATTTCCAACGTCGGGCCTGACGGTGGGCATGCTGTGTCTGCGCACCGACGAGCAGAAGCTCTACCAGCTGAAAAGCACGGGGCCGGACGTCTGGGTCGTCATCGCCGATCTTTCCAAGAGCTATCTCTCCAAGGAAGAGGCGCAGGCGCTGTTCGCCGCCATCGGCCACAACCACGATACGGCTTACCAGGCAAAGGATGCGGATCTCACAGCCGTTGCCGGATTGACCGGAACCGGTCTCATCGAACGCACAGGCGACGGCCAGGCCCAGGCCGTTCCGGTCACGCCCGCCGGCAAGGCTCTGCTCGACGACGCCAGTGCGGCGGCCCAGAGAAGCACGCTCGGGCTCTCCGATGCCGCGACCACGCCGGTGGCGGATATCCAGGCTGGCGTCGATCAATCGGGCCGGGTCGCCAAGGCCGGCGACACCATGTCCGGTGAGCTGGTCGCGCCGACCTTGAAGACCCAGGGCACGGCCGGCGCCACCGGCTTCAAGATCGCCGACGCCACCGACCTCGCCGCGCTCTTCAACAAGGGTTACGCCTCGGTTGGCGCGGCGCGGGACGCCGGGACCACCGGGTCGGGCAGTTTCTACACCTACAGCTACACCATGGAGCAAGTCTCGGCGACCCAGGTCCGGCTCGCGTTCCAGCGGGTCAACTACAACTGCATGTCCTACTGCTCGTACTGCTCCTATTGCAGCTACTGCACCTATTGCAATTGCAACTGCGATTGCGGCGACGCCTGAGGGAACCAGCCGATGATCACGCCTTTCGTCACCCATATGTGGGGCCTCCCGGTCCCGCTCCTGGTCGAAGTCATCCGATCCGAACGAATGGTGAGCTTGCGCACTTATGAAGAAATCCTGGAAGGTCGCGGCGTGTTCACCGGCCAGGAGGTCTCCGACGAAAGCGGGCCGATGCCGGCGGGGCAACATGGCGAGGTCGTTCCCGCCGCCAACGTTGCCCGCACCTTCACGCCCGGCGCGGTGCTCGCGGACCGCTTCCAGGATCGCGTCTTTTGCGAGCTCGGCGCCGTCGTCCTCGACATTGATGCCATTCAAGACCGTGCCGAGTGGTCGGATCACGGCAACTGGCTGTTCCCGCTTTCGACGTCGTACTCGGCGGGAACCGCCGGGTTGCCGCTCGCCCCCTTCAATCGGTTTCCGGTGAGCCTTGCATCCAAGATGCCGGCGCCCAGGCACCTCGCCGTCGCCGGCATCAACCTGCCGCTGCAGGTCTACGTGCCGTTCAGGATCTGCGACTTCACGCAATGTAGTTTCCGCCTCACCCTGCACCCCGACTATGGTCTCGTCGGCAATCTCGATCCCGGGCCGGAACATACGGCCGGCGAAATCCCGGCCATCGGCCGCAAGGCGTTGCCGAACCTGCGATTGAACGCGCCATCGGCTCTGGAGCCGGATGCGAGCGCGATGGTCGATGTACGGGTCGTCAACAGCCGTGGCCGGCTAGTCGGCGATGTCGCGCCCGAGGTTTATCTGGAAGCGACCGGGGGCTACCTGCCGCAGCGTAGGGTCCAGGTTGAAAACGGAACGGGCGCGTTCCGGATCACGGCGCTTGGCCTCGAGCCCGGCGAGCGGTTTCGGATCAAGGCTGGCTTTCGGCACTTCAGCGGCGTCGCGGAGGCTGAAATCGCCGTCGCCGCGCCCAAGGTCGTCTGAGCCGTGCTCAACGTCTTTCTCGGTTACGCCTGCAATTTCGAATGCGCCTACTGCCTGCAGGACCCCAAGAGCGCGGACGCCGCACGAAAACGCCATCCGATCGAGCCCTTCGTCGAAAAGGTCGCGCCCTTCCTGAAGGACAGGGGCATCACCGAGGTCGCCTACTGGGGTGGCGAGCCGCTGATCTACTGGGACACCATCGAGGCCATCCACGAGGCGCTGATCGCGGCCGGCGTTCGGCTCACCTTCGTCAAGCTGGTTTCCAATGGGAGCCTCCTCGAGGACCGTCACGTCGAGGCCCTCAACCGCTGGGGCGCCTATGTGGTGGTGAGCCGGCATCAACAATTCGGCGAGCCCCGGTGGGAACAGGCGGCGCGGCTCGAGAACTCGGCGATCTCGTTCCTGTTCACGCACAAGAGCCTGTTCGCCTGGCCATGGTTCGGGGAGCTCGACCGGCTGGAGCAACGTTTCGGGCGACCGTTCTTTCCCTATGTCCACTGGGTCCGGGCAACGGAGGGATGCGAGCCTGCCTACTATCTGACCCATGCCGATCTCGATCGCCACCTGCCGCATCTTCGCGGACTCGCGCGACTTCGTCTCGATGGCGATCGGCATGCCCACGGCATGTTCGAAGGCCATCTCGCGAAATGGCGGAAAGCCCTTGGCGTGCCCTCCCGGCCGCCGGCGCCCCTCTGCCACGCCGACGACCATGTCTCGGTGGATCTCGCCGGCAATCGTTATGGCTGCCACCACTCGGTCCGCCGGAGCCTGCGTACTGGCTACCTGTTCGAACCGGAACCTAACTCGCCCGAGAGCGCAGCGGCGTTGAGGCACGTTCGCCGTTTTGTCGACACGGCCGAATGCTGTCGCTGCCCGATCAACCGCTGGTGCCGGGGCAACTGTCATCTGTCGAACACCCACGACGTCGACTGCCGCCTGGCCAAGGCCAAGCACGACCTATTCACCTGGATTGCCGAACAGGAGGGAGCATCCCTTGCCGACCTACACGATCACGCTTCAAGGCCCCGACGGCACGACCGAACGGCTCCTTTATGACCCGCACGCCTCCCTCCTGACCCATGACGACGGCCGGCCGGTGGATCTCTCCCCGGCCGGTTTCGTTTACGGCGGAAAAAGCGGATGGGAAACGGCCATGGCGGTGAGCCCCGAGAACCCGGGCTTAAAGACGCGCACCGTTCGCAAGTTGAAGGCCTCGCTCGGATTCAGCTGCAACTATTCCTGTGCCTATTGCGGCCAGGCGAGCCAGGTCGGCCGGGAGGAGTCGACCGATCTTGCCGATGTCAGCCGATTTGGATCGCCGGCCGTCCAAAAAGGACGTCGATCTGATCCCCTTCGCCTTCGGGTTCGACCTGGCCGCCGGAAACGACGTGCTGGATGGCGGCGACGGCACCGATACGCTGATCGGCGACCGTGCGGTCATCGCCGCGCCCTACGCCCTCGATCCGGCGCTGAGTTCGAAGCAGCTGAAGGATATCCGCAAGTCCATCGACCGGATCTTGGACGATGCCCTGGAGCTGTTGCCGAACCGGAGCGGCGGGAGCGATGGCTGGAGCGATGGTAGCGACGGTGGCAGCGACTGGGGCAGCGATGGGGGCGTCGACGCCTTCGACGATTGGGGCGACAACCGCTATGACCGCTGGATCGACAAGCGGGGTTCCTACGACGGCAGTGACGGCGGCAGTGACGGCAGCGACGGTGGCAGCGACGGCAGCGACGCCGACGACGACGTGCTTCGCGGCGGCGACGGGCGCGACGTTCTGTTCGGCGACGACGCGAAGATCCGCCCGGTCTTCGAGAAGGGTCAGACAGGCGTGACCTCGACCTATGAGGCCCGCACCATCAGCGGTCTGGGTACGGATCACCGCTATGGCCGGGACATCGGCAAGCGCCACGGTGGCGATGACGAACTGTTCGGCGGCCTGGGCGACGACTTCCTGTTCGGCCAGGGAGGCCGCGACCTGCTCGACGGCGGGGACGGCAAGGACCGGCTCTCGGGCGGGAGCGACCACGACACGTTCGTCAAGAGCAGCGGCAAGGACAAGAAGATCGGCGGCAGCGACAATGACGATGTCGAGATCCCGTGGCTCAATCCCTGGATGGCGCAGTTGCTGAATAACATCGACGACGCGTCGTCGGATCTGAACCCGCAAAGCCTGGCATGGGCGACGTTCGGCAGGAAGTACGGCGGTTCGGACTGAATGACGCCCGAGATCAGCGCCGCCCCTGATCGCCCGCGATGACCGGCCGCCATAGTCGTATAATCGCTATGACGGCGTATGATATCGGCCGCGACTCGAGGGTGCGGTGATGGACAAGATCGTCTACCTGATGCGCGGTCTGCCCAGTTGCGGGAAAAGCCACATGGCGCGCCGGCTCGCCGGGGAAACCGGGATCGTCTGCGAAACGGACGCCTATTTCTACACCGAGGTCGGCGACGATCCCGAGGAGTACGACTACGACCGGGCTCTTCTGGGCGAGGCGCAGGACTGGAGCTTCGCCCGGTTCACGGCGGCGGTCGACGCCGACGTCACGCCGATCGTCGTCGATCGCGGCAACAGCCTGTCACTCCAGTCGCAGAAGTATGCGCGCTACGCCGTCCAGCGCGGGTATTCCGTCGAACTGCGCGAACCGGATTCGCCCTGGTGGAACGAAATCCGCATCCTGCTGAAATACAAGCAGGTGACGAAAGTCGTACTGCTGGAATGGGCCGAGCGCCTCTCCGCCCTCAGTCAGGGAATGCACCGGGTGGGCGTGGACGACATCACCCGGCAGATGGCAAAGTGGAAACACGACCTGACCGTCGAGGACATCCTGAACTTCGAGCCGTCATTGGCGGCCTCGGTGGGGAGCGACGGTCTGCCGGCGGAGGGACCCGGTGAAGCGTTGACCGCTGCCACTGTTGGTCTGGGCGCGACGATCGGCGCCTGGAACGCGGACGGCGCGCGTCATCGCGAGGAGGCGATCGGCCGCGCCATGGCGGCGGCCGAGGCTAGGCGCACCGACCCCGTTGGCGACCGACCAGAACCGGAAAGCGGAACCGGTGACGAAACACTGTGGACCTTCGACCCGGTCACCGGCGAGTTCGAGCGCGCACCGAAGGACGAGGCCGATCGCGGGTAGCCAAGAATCGCGTCTTCCGAAGCCTCGGGATTCGCGCTAAACATGTGGATGGTCACCTAACTCACAGCGTTGAGGAGAAGCAGCATGGCAAAGGCAGCGGACATCCCCACGGACCAGATACCGGAAGGCGCCGCCGAGGCGGGCGTCCAGAAAATCACGTGGGATGACGCCAATATGAACACGACGTTCGCGAATGTCGTGAACGGTGCGAGCACGCGCGAGGAGGTCACGCTGTTGTTCGGCACCAATCAGACCTGGAACGTCAAGGAAGACGGCGAAGTCAGGATCAACCTGAGCGACCGGATCATCCTGACCCCCTTCGCGGCAAAGCGGCTGCTTCTGCTCCTGGTGTCCCTGATCAAGCAGTACGAGGACCGGTACGGGACCTTGCAGATCGGCGCTGCGGGAGGGGAAGACCGGTCCTAGGAGCGTGAACGGCGAGGTGTCGGCGCTTTGAGCAGGACGGGCGACGGAGAACGAGATGCCATAGGCTCCGCGCGCTCCGCGGACGAGGGCGAGCGGGTCGTCTCCCACGACCAGTTTCTGTGGAAGGCGCTGCTCGACGCGACCTCACAGGACGACGTCGCCCGCGCCTGGCTAGCGCTGCAATGCCGGATGATTCCGGACGCCGTTCGCGGCGTCGTCGTCATGGGCAAGGCCGACACCGGCCCCTTCGCCCCGGTCGCGTTCTGGCCCGAGGGCGCCGCCGGCACCGACGCTCTATTCGCCGCCGTCGAGGCGACCCTGGCCAAACGCCAGGGTGTGGTTCATAGCGCCGGAGTCGCCGGAGCAGGGGTCGGCCTACGCGGTCGCCTGCCCGTTTCTCGTCGATGCGCAGATTCATGGCGCCGTCGCCCTGGAACTGAATCCGGCCGCACGCACGCCGACGCGCAGCATCATGCGCTGGCTGCAATGGGGCGCGGCCTGGATCGAGAGGACGGCCGCGCGCAACGAACTGCTGGCGCGCGAGGCCGAGCGTCAACGATTGGCGACGGCCATGGACATCGTCGCCATGGCGGTGGAGCAGGGAGGCTTTCACCCGGCCTGTCAGTCGGCGGTCACCCATCTGGCGTCGGCGTTGGATTGCGACCGTGTGGGCTTCGGCATGCGTGGACGGGGGCACGCCCAGGTCTTCGCCTTGTCCCATACGGCCCATTTCGGGCGGCGCATGAACCTCGTCCGGCGGATCGGATCGGCGATGGACGAGACCCTTGACCAGCGGGCGACGATCCCCTGGCCTCAGGAAGAGGACGCCGGCACCGGCCTGATCCTTCGCGCCCACGAGGAACTGGCCGCGGAACATGGATCGCCGGCAATCCTGACGGTCGTTGCCGATGCGCCGGGGCCGCGCGGCGCCGCGCTGACATTGGAGCGGGCGACCCCGTTCGGCGATGCCGAAGCGGCGATGTGCGAGACAGTCGCCGCCCTCATTGCACCGGTCCTGGAGGAGAAGCGCCGCAATGACCGGTTGATCTGGGCGAAGATCATCGATGCCCTTGGCACCCAGACCGCACGACTGTTCGGCCCCCGCTACGTCGGACGCAAGCTGGCGGCAATCGCCTTGGCCGCCACGGTCGCCTTCTTCTGGTATGCGCGCGTCGTCTACCGGGTGCCTGCCCAGGCTGTCCTCGAAGGCGAGGTGCAGCGCGCCATCGTTGCGCCCTTCGACGGCTACATCGTCAGCCAAACGGGCCGCGCCGGCGACGAAATGCGAGAAGGCCAGGTGATCGCGGCCCTGGACGACCGCGACCTGGTCCTCAACCGGCTCAGCGTCATCGCCACCCGCCGGCAGCGGCTCAAGGAATACGACCGCGCGCTGGCCGAGAGCCAACGCGCCGAGGTCAGCATCATCAAGGCGCAGATCGAACAGGCGGAGGCGCAGATCGCCCTCCTGGACGAGCAGCTCGCGCGGATCGAGATGACCGCTCCCTTCGATGGGATCGTCGTTTCGGGCGATCTCAGCCAATCCGTCGGCGCCCCGGTGCAGCGCGGGCAAACGCTGTTCGAGATCGCCCCGCTCGACGCCTATCGCGTAGCGCTGTTCGTCGACGAAGCGGATATCGCCCGAATCGAGGTCGGCCAGACGGGCTCGCTGCTGATCTCGTCGCTGCCCGACGACGCGGTCCGCTTCATGGTGACGCGGATGACGCCGATCACCGAGACGCGCGAGGGCCAGAACGTGTTCCGTGTCGAGGGCCGGCTGGAAACAGCCTCCGATCGCCTGCGGCCCGGCATGAAAGGTGTCGGCAAGATCGAGGTCGGCGAGCGCCGCCTAGTCTAGATCTGGACCCATCAGCTGTTCGAATGGGCCGTCGTCAAGCTCTGGGCCTGGTGGCCGTAGGACACGGCGGGCACTTATGGGCGAGGCCAAGGACAGCCCTTATTGGTACCGGGTCGCAGCGTTGCGGCCGCGCCTTCGCGCCCACAGCAACGTCATCCGCCAGGTCCACCGCGGCGAAACCTGGTACGTCCTCGAAGACCAGGCCTCGGGCCGGTTTCACCGGTTACACCGGAGGCCTACGATCTCATCGGGCTGATGAACGGGCGCCGTACGGTCGAGGACATCTGGCGGCAGGCCTGCGACCGCACCGAGGGTGAGGGACCCACCCAGTCGGAGGTCGTCCACCTGCTGGCCCAGATGCACATGGCCGATGCGCTGCAAACGCCGATACCCCCCGATATCTCGGAACTGGCGGAGCGCGGCGAACGTCAGCGCCACCGCGCCTTCTGGCAACGGTTCAAGAATCCCCTGGCGCTTCGGTTACCTCTGTTCGATCCGGATCGCTTCCTCGCCGTGACGCTGCCGTTCGTGCGGCCGCTGTTCAGTTGGCCCGTGCTGCTGCTCTGGGCAATCACCGTCGCCGCCGCCGCGGTCCAGGCCGCGGTCCATTGGGACCCGCTTACCGAGGACATTGTCGATCGTGCCTTCGCCACGGAGAACGTCATCCTGATGATTGTTCTCTACCCGTTGATCAAGGCGGTCCATGAGCTGGGCCACGCCTATGCGGCGAAGGTCTGGGGGGCCGAGGTGCATGAAATGGGAATCATGTTCCTGGTGCTGATGCCCGTGCCCTATGTCGACGCGTCGTCCTCGGCGGCGTTCCGCGAGAAGTGGCGCCGCGCCGGCGTCGCGGCGATGGGAATCATCGTCGAGGCGTTCATCGCCGCCGTCGCCCTGTTCGTCTGGTTGAACGCCGAGACGGGACTGGTTCGGGCCGGTGCCTACAACACCATGCTCGTCGCAGGCGTCTCGACGCTGCTGTTCAACGGCAATCCGTTGCTGCGGTTCGACGGCTATTTCACCCTCGCCGACGCGTTGGAAATCCCCAATCTGGGAACCCGCTCGAACCGTTATCTGCTCTATCTGATTCAGCGCTACGCCTTCGGCACACGCGAGGCGGTGTCCCCGGCGACGTCCGACGGCGAACGCCGTTCCTTCGTGATCTACGGTCTTGCCGCGTTCGTCTATCGGCTGTTCATCATGACCGCGATCGTGTTGTTCGTCGCGACGCAGTTCTTCTTCTTCGGCGTCTTGCTGGCGGGATTCGCCATCTACATGATGGTCGTGAAGCCGCTCGTCAAAGGCGTGGCATTCCTGGTCCAGAGCCCGCGGCTGGCCGGTACGCGCCGCCGCGCGATGCTGACGACGATGGGCATCATCGGCGCGGTCGTCGTCGGGCTCGGGTTCGTCCCGGTGCCCTATGCGACCGTCACCGAAGGCATCGTCTGGGCGCGCGAGGAAACGCATGTGATCGCGCGCTCGGACGGCATCGTGGTCGATATCCTGGCGGCGGCGGGTGCCCATGTGCGTCAGGGGCAACCCCTGTTGCGGCTGGAAGACCCGCTGCTTGACGCACAGATCAAGGTCCTCGAGTCCGAACGGCGGGAGTTTTCGTTGCGGCACGAGGCCGCGAAGGTCACGGATCTGGTCGAGGCGCGAATCATCGCCGAACGGCTTTTGGTCACCGAGGCCGAGCTCGAAGACAAACGGGATAGGGCGCGCCACCGCATGGTCTTGAGCCCCGCGGACGGGCGCCTAGCGCTGTTGTCGGCGGCCGACCTCAAGGGCCGGTTTGTGCGCAACGATCAGCGGCTCGGCTACGTCGCGCGGCCGTCGCAGCCGACCATCCGGGCGATCGTCGAGCAGGACGACATCGACACCATCCGACAACGGACCGTCAGGGTCGACATCCGCACCTCCGACGACGTGCGAACCGCCGTCCGCGCACGGATCGAGCGGGCTATCCCGGCGGCGACCGAACAGCTTCCCAGCCCGGCGCTCAGCACCCAGGGCGGCGGGACCATCGTGCTGTCTCCCGAAGCACGGGAGGCGCCGATCGCCATCGAACCGGTTTTTCTGTTCGATCTTGCGCTCGACGGTGCCCGCGCCATCGATACGCTGGGCGGACGGGTCTACGTGCGCTTCGATCACGGCAATGAGCCCGTCGCCTTTCGGATCTACCGGCGCCTGCGTCAGATCTTCCTGCGCAAGTTCAATGTCTGAAGCGGTCCTGCCGCGGCGCGGCCGAACGCCGATGGGGAACGGCGCCGCGCCTTCGGAAGGGAATTTCGAACGCCGGGTCGTGGATCTCTGGGGCGCGATCTTCTGCCGTCCCCCCTTTCTGACAGGCCGCACTACGATACGCATCGCAGACCGTGCACGGCGCGACGCCATGGCGCTCGCCGGCGCCGATATGGCGGAACTGAACGATCAACTGTCCGATTTGCGACGCCGCGTTCGCCGGGACGGGTTTGTGCCGACAACCATCATCGACGGCCTCGCCCTTGGCGCGCACGTCGCGCGATCCCTTGCAGATGGGCCACCGACGCCACAGGAACTTGCCGCTGCCGCAGCGATGCTCGAAGCCCGCGCCGTGGCCGTCCCGCCGACAGCGCGCATTCCGGTTGCGGTCGCGTTGGCCGCCGGCGTTGCCGCTTTGTCGGAGACTGCCGTCATCGTCCTCGGGCGCAACGAAGCCACGGCGAGCCATTCGTTGCGGCAGGTCGAGGCGATCTACCGAGGCTTCGGGCTTTCCGCCGCCCTGTCGACGCGCGTGATGGCCGACCACGACCGGGCCGACGCCTACGCGGCCCCGGTCGTCTATTGTGCAAGCCGCCAGCTGGCCCTCGACTACCTGCGCGACCGGGTCGCCGCGGGCCCCCAGACAAGCGACCTCAGGACGCGCGTCGCCCAGCTCACGCGGGGGAGCGGCGACCGGACACCGCTATTGCGCGGCCTCGACATCGTTTTCGTCGAGGGCCTCGATGCGATCCTGCTCGACGACGCCAGGGCGCCGCTGGTGGTCACGGCGGACGACGGCGAATCGCCGGTCGCCCGGATGTCGTTCCAACGCTTGTTCCGACGCTGCGGGCACCTTGCCGGCGTGACGCGAAACCCGCTCGGTCTCCGGGGCGAGCTATGGTCGCTCTACCGGCTCGCCCTCGTGCGGATCGGCAACGGCGAGATCCGAACGCCGGTGTCCGTTTACCCGACTTCGGAGCAGAAATGGTCCGAGTTGGCGCAGCGGATCTCGCCGTTGATCGAAGCGGGCGGGGCCGTGGTCATCCACGTGTTCGACGAAGCGTCTGTGGACGGGGCGCGGCAGACACTGGACGGCTTGGGCATCGCCCTGCGGATTGCCGAGGGCGAGGAGACCAATCGAGTGGCGGAGACCCTCGGCGCGGCGAGAACGCCCGGCGCGATGACGCTGGTCGTGGGGGAGGCCGCGCAGGTGATCGAAACTCTGCCGCCAAGGGACGGCACGCTCAACGTCATCATCGCCGACAGCGATGGCTCGCGCCGCACCGATTGCCGCGTCGTGCAGGCCTGGGCGGCAACCGGGGTGACAGTCCGGCCCGAAGCCATCGTGTCGTTGCAGGACACCGGCCTGGCCGAACTGGCCGAAGACGTTGGCGGGCTGAACCTGCGGCTGGCCCGCGCCGGGATGTCGGGCGCCGGCCGCGCCGTGTTGCGGGCCGCATGGCGGGCAAAAGACCGTCGCGACAGACGCCTGCGACGCGGTATTGTCGAAGGCGACCGAAAGCTGGGTTCGTTGCTGGCCTTTACGGGACAATTGGAATGAACCGCCGTCATGTCGGGACCTGTGGCGCGATCGCCGTGGGCATCGCTGTCGTCGTTACGGACGCGCTCCCCGCCAACGCGGCGAGCGAGGTCTTCGACTGCGTGATCGAGCCGAACATGACGGTGGATGTCGGCAGCGCCGCCGAAGGCATCGTCGCCGAGTTCGAGGTCAAGCGCGGCGACGCGGTGAAGGAAGGCCAGGTTCTCGCGCGACTCGACTCCGAGATCCAGAAGGCGCGCGTCGCGCTGGCCCGCGCCCGGGCAAACGACCAAACAACGCTCAACGCCGAGCGCACCCGCCTGGACCTGCAGGAAAAGCGCCTTGAGCGGAGCCGGACGCTCGCGCAACGAAACGTCATTTCGGACACGCAGTGGGATCAGAACCAGGCCGAGGCGCGCCTCGCCAAGCTGAATGTCGAGCAGGCCGAAATGAACCTGCGGATCGCGGCCCTGGAGCTCGATCAGGCCGAGAAGACCCTGGCGCTTCGAACCATCCGCAGTCCGGTCAATGGCGTCGTCGTCGAACGGCTGCTCTCGCCGGGCGAGTACGTTTCCGAACAGGCGCCGCTGGTGACCATCGCGCGGATCGATCCGCTGAACGTCGAGGTATTCGTGCCGACCAGCCACTACCCCGCGTTCGAAGTCGGCATGGTCGGCGCGGTCCACCTTCTCGAACCCATCAAGAAGGCCCATGACGCGACGGTCACGGTCATCGACCGGGTGTTCGATGCGGCGAGCGGCACCTTCGGCGTCCGCCTCGAACTGCCGAACCCGAACCATCGAATTCCGGCGGGCCTGAAATGCACCGTGTCGTTCGACGTCGGCGCCGACCACTGATCGGCGGCCCTGCCCCAAAATACGCCTGGCGATTGACGTCGGACCCGTCTCCCACCGTACGGCATCACGCCCGACAGCCGTTCGTCAGAATTGGCGTCCGTCATCCCGGCCGGGGCGGCTGAGCAGCACACGTTGAGACCGTCATGCTGCGTGTGTGATCGCGCCTAAAGAATTGAATTGTAAAGAAAAGTTAGCGCGACAGCGTCACGTCCGCGAATTGTTCGAACTGGTCGCGCGCCCCTCAATCAGCGCTCGATGAGGGCTCGCGAATGATACTTGGGCGCTCCTTCAACCACGCCTCGTTCGCGAAATTCGATCTTCAGTTCGCCAGTGAGAACAAGTCTACAAAATCCAAATCCTGCCCCCGCAACCAATGTTTAAGGCCTTCCCTCAGCGGAGGGCCTTAAACATTGGTTGGTGGGGTAGATGAGAGAAGCCGGCCGCGAAACAGCCTACGTGGCGCATTTACAGTGGCCCAATCGACCGAGTGGCAGCGATCTATTGGCCGAGCCGGCCGATGAAAGCGTCGACCTGATCGTTCAGGCTGTCGGCGTTCCCGATCAGATTTGTGGCCGCGGTTGCCACTTGCAGGGCGTTGTCGTTGGCGACCTTCGTGACCTCTTCGACGGATGCTGCGGCGTCGCGGATCTCGGTGGCGCGCCCGGCGACGGTGTTAACGCTGCCAGCGACTTCCTTGATCACCGCACTTTGCTCTTCGATGGACGCGGCAACGACGGACGTCGCCGTTTCGATCTCGGAGATCCGACCGGATACGCTCCCCATCGCGTCCACCACCTGCTTGGTGGTAGTTCGCACCGCGTCGATCTGACGAGTGATGCCTTCGGTGGCGCCGGCCGTCTGGTCGGCGAGGTTCTTCACTTCCTGGGCGACAACGGCAAACCCCTTTCCGTATTCGCCGGCGCGTGCCGCCTCGATCGTCGCGTTGAGGGCCAGGAGCCTGGTCTGGGAGGCGATCTTCTTGATCAGGTCGACGACAGAGCCAATGGTTGCGGCCGCTTCGCCCAGGGCGTTGACCGCGCTCTCCGTCTCGTCCGCCAGCCGCACGGTGTTGGCGGCCACATTGGCGGTGCGGGTGATCTGCTCGGAGATCTCATTGATGGACGCGGTGAAATCCTCGACCGCCGCGGCGACGGCATTGATGCTCTCGGTCGCCTCGACGGCATTGGACGACATGAGGTTGGCCTGCGCCGCCGCGGCCTCGGAGGACTCGCGCAGTTCCCGGGCATTCTCCGAGAGCTGGTCGATGCGGGAATTATCCTCAAGGATAGTCACCCACTCCTTTTGGGGGAGGTTTGTCGGCTTGCCGGCGACTACCAAACCAGCCATGCCAACGCAGCGACCGCCACGGCCGCGACGAAGACGGCGACGAGGCGGAGTGATGGCGCGGATTTTTCCTCCGAGTGCACCGCAGTGGTCGGAGCCGTGATCGGTGCCGCCGGCGGACCGGCGATTTCGCCGTCCAGTGCGGCGAAGAATGACTCGGCCATGGCACGCGCCGACTGGTCGATCAGCCGTCCGCCAATCTGCGCGAGCTTTCCGCCGACCTGGGCATCGACCGCGTAGCGCAGCACCGTCGCTTCGCCGTCGGCAGCCAATGCAACGTCGGCCTCGCCCTGGGCGAAGCCGGCGGTGCCGCCCTGGCCCTGGCCGCGGATTCGCAGGCCCTCCGGCGGACGGACGTCGGCGAGGGTCAGCGTGCCACGGAACCGGGCCTTGACGGGGCCGACCCGGACCGTGGCGACGGCGGACATCTTCGCGGCGTCGTCGCGTTCGAGGCTCTCGCAGCCGGGGATGCACCGGCATAGCACCTCTGGGTCGTCCAGCGCCGCCCAGACCCGCTCGCGTGGTGCGGCGATCCGACGTTCGCCCTCCAGATGCACGACCGCTTCTCCCCATCTTGGATCTCCGGCCGGTGCCCCGGCCGGGAACGGCTAAGTCAGGTGCTGTTTGAAGAACGCGATCGTACGTTCCCACGCCAGCTCCGCCGCGGCCTCGTTGTAGCGCGGTGTCGAGTTGTTGTGGAAGCCGTGCCGGGTCCCCGGGTAGCTATGCATCTGAAAGGTCTTGCCGGCACCCTTCAGCGCCTCCTCGTAGGCCGGCCGCATGGCATTCACGCGGGCATCGTCCTCGGCGTAGTGGATCAGCAAAGGCGCGCGGATCTTTGCCACGTCGGCGGTATCGGCCGCGCGGCCGTAGAAGGGCACGGCGGCATCGAGATCGGCGGTAGTGGGTCACTTTGAAAATGGCGGCGATTGACAGTCTCTGGCGCTCGCGTTCTCAGGATGCCATATTGGAACTATGGCTGAAAAGCGACCCAAGCGCCCGCGCGATCCCAACCAGCTTGCCAAG
>Ga0209782_1000666_pt1 | contig 15870 bp, 11 predicted proteins | sample WorMetmaBAHAMAS1_FD_187390 | JGI IMG/M metagenome (GOLD analysis project Ga0209782, IMG submission 187390) | Marine gutless worms symbiont microbial communities from Max Planck institute for Marine Microbiology, Germany - Inanidrilus... | ecosystem: Host-associated > Annelida > Digestive system...
GACGTCAGAGAGTACATAGCATAAAAAATTAACATAAAACATAATACTGAGTGAATGTAGCAAAGCAAACAAAACCAGGATACTGGTAACAGCCGATCGCTGCTCAACGGCCAAAGTCAAAAGGTACCAAAACAGCATGCAAATAGTTCTGATCAACTCGGACAATATGGCTTCTTATTAGTATTCTATAACTACCTTATTCTTAGACTTTATGCCAGGGTGGAACCATTGTCGAGTCATAGGCCCAACAACAACACAAACATCAGCCGCTTTCCTATATAAAAATGCGGCAAAAAATACAATCAACTGCTCTGGTAAGTGAATAAAGCACATTATCAGTCACCAGCCAAATATTAGCTTATTGTCAAAAGTATTAGATATCCACATTTCCTTCCCGTCATGAGCCTGCACATTTACTAAAATTCTCAATTAACCTGACAAAGTGATCAGCCGCTGTCCAACTAATTACAATGGACCATAAAAAGGTAAAGTAAAAAGTACTGGACTCAGGATTTCAATCATCAGTTGAACCTAACAACGAGTCTAGCTACCTGTACGACGCTCAGTGTTTCTGCCTGCTGCATCTTACTAAGGACGGCACGCAGCATCAGCTCCAGCGAGTCACCGAGCTGCGAACCCATCTTAGAGATGAGCAGCGACACCAGGCGGCCGACGTAAGTAGCTGTGAACTCCGAAGTCTTGGAATCCAACAACTTTGACACAACCTGCACGACGTAGTATACTCCGCTGTATCCTACAACAGACACAGCAGCTCAACAGCAAATATTCATCCGGCATCATCGATCAGTCTGGCGGAAAGTAATGGCAGCCTACTGCCGGTGGATCGCTTAGTTACCTGCAGGCTGACTGCCTGTAAGGAAGTGTATAGCAGTTTGTGCTACAAGCACTGCACCGCTACGGGAACTGACGTGTCATATGGGATCACACAGTGTTACCTGCCACCAGGCAAAGGTGAAATTCCCGCCTTTACCCCAGCCAATTAAGCTGGTACTCGATTTAGCGACCCCAGAGGGAAGCAAAGCTGAGTTGACTAGTTGGCTTGGTTCCATACCAAGGTGGAATACCCGCCCGAAGATGGTCACCCATCCCAGTACTAACCGGGCTCAACATTGAGCAACTTCGTTCGTACAACGAACGACGCTACCTCAGCACTAAACTGCCAACTTTACACTATACACCAGGATCAACTTCGGGTCCAACGCTCGGTAACAAGTATGGCAGAACTCCACCTTTATCTTTATCATCGCCATTTAACTCCCAAGTTCTACTGGTTATCTCAGCAGGCATTGCTGTTGCAAAACCAGTTATAAGGAAGCAACTCCTCTTCCTCAGGAGCAAGTTGGTAAATCAAGAAAAGCTCACATATGCCAGTGAGCAATTTCCATACGGAAAATTTTGGCCGATCGTTAGAACAGACGTGTTGCTTGTAGGCAATGATGCCTAAATACAGAAGCATCACTTACATGCAACGTAAGCACACTATGAATACAGATGATTGTGTAAAATAAACTTAAATGACCGTTCAGAAATGCACACTAATAAATTACAAGAAGCATTCGAAAAATGTTGGGCCCATTCGCCACTGCGAGCCGCCGCACGCCCTAATTTTACATTGCCATCCACCAGGTGTCGCTACTGTCGCACGCCGCCTGCGCATCGATGTCCACGACAACGACGACAACAACAACGACAATGCGTGACAGAGGAGACTACTATGGCCACACAGAATGGGCCCAATCAGAGGGATAACACACCTTGGGCATCATGCCACTGAGAAATCTGATCGAGGCCGACGGACACAAATGCTCGCAGACATTCTCCACCACTCTACAAGACATTACACAGCCATTTCACTATCTATGAGCTAAACAACACTTCTGCTAAACACACTGAATTGATACCAACTGCAATTAACGTGTATTAATAATCTATCTACATTTGGCAAGCTCTGCAGCATCAAAATTACAGAAAAAACAGGCAAATAGTTCTACATTCAAATTCCATCCGTATATCTTGTAAGATTTTCTACAGCCTGACAAAATACCAGGCTACGAAACTGTAATTACAGTCAGAGCAAAGAGTTGTTACACATTAACCGCATTAAGGTTTAAAGTTCCAATCGACGAGCTATAGGTTTAAGAAACTGAATTTAATATCAAAATCAACCTGCATAGTAGAACTGTCGTCCGTATGCAAAGTACACTGCACCACAGCCGGGAAAATCTGATTCACGAGCATGTCGTTGAGAGGAGCGGAGCTCCAGCGAACGAGCACCGTTAAAATATCTATAGACACCTACATTGTACAGTGACATACACTTAAACATTAATTCCAAAACATCACAATATTCACTGTATAGAGAGAAAACATCATGCAAGAGAGAGGAAGTGGCTTTACGACAGACTCTGCTATAATCACAATTACTAGAAAGAGTTGTTTTATGTCCCAACTGATAAAAGAATAGGTTATTTCAGGCATTCTTCCCAGTCAATCGACACATATTAACACCTAACCTATAATTAATAATAAACAGATATGTGTCGATAAACCAAAACATATCAGAATCATAACACATATATAAAATAAAATAAAAACAATGCTAGGTTTCGTTGCTTTCTACACAGTCCAGCCTGGAAAAGATCGAGCCTATTCTTATAACTCTGGAGCATCATTATGAACAGATGTTACACAGAGTTTTAGTCACCTAGTACAGTGTAAAGACACCATTCGGTAGACAAAAGGAAAGGCATCCATCCAGGCCTTTAAAATCTGCTCTGATTATTCCCACGGGTTCTCCTTCAGTATAACAGGCCCAATTTGGAGAAACTCTGATAAATACAGTGTCTACATATTTTAAGGTGACTCGTCTTTTACTCTAAACTATGTTGAGTCAAACCAAGGCATTTATAAAAACGTCACGTATTTTGGACTGGCGTCTTTTTATTACCTGGCTATTTCTACATGTCAGGAGTGGAACACCAAGTTTATCATAATAATAATAATTGTTTAATGAAAACTGACAAACCACAATTTAAAAATGCCAGTTCCAAACCTCTTTTAACCAGTATAGTGGATCAACGACTTACCGACTGCATTCCGAATGGAAGTTTGTCGCTCGTGGCTTGCAGAACACTCAGCAGTGTTGGCAGAAGACGTTGCTGCAGCGCGCCGATACATCGCTCATTCTTTGCAAGAACGGTGAAAACGTCCTGAGCTAGACTGACCAGCAGCGGATCTGTTAAAACAGCCAATACCACGCTGTATCACAAATACACTCAACCAACAAAACTAATTCTATGTAATAAAAATCACTGTGTCTGCAATTTAAAATAAATAACGTAAATACAAATAACACACTAGCTTATATACCATGCTGACTTATATATCAACGTCGAAGTGGTATTTTGGTCTTACATGCAAGAATGCATCTAGAGAAAACGGCATACGATATTGGATTAGAAAATGCTCAATAACAGTATGCCACAAAGACAGAGATGAAGTCACGGAAGTGTTAATGGTCACAGAACACTTTCAAGTCATCTTAGATGTCTGAGAACTTAAATCTCAAAGCATGTGCACTAATGATTGTGACACAGATTATCCGATGACACTGGCAACTGGGCCCAGTTCATGCTGACATACAGTTCACACCGTGAAGATTGCGGACGCTAAGCTACACAGCCGGATCCGACTAACCAGAACTGTACTTGAGGAAGATGGCGTTGACCAGCGGCGTCACTCTTGGCTCTACGACGGACGTGAAATTATGATCCACCTCACATGCACAAATCACTCGTCGCTATCATCACACTCAAATCGAGAAAACTATCGACATAAACGACACATGTAATCCGCATCACTGACATCAAAGAACTGCATAAAATAAATCAAACTGTCCAACCTAAGCCGTCCTGTCGACATGTGTACCCACTCGGGCAGCGCATTTGATAACCACTTGACACTGACCTTTTGACCTCATGCTGAAGATGCTGAGCAACTGCCATGCACTGTATATCTATCAAGATTGGTATTTATATCTCCGGCCATTTTTCTTTTACAGCGAGGACACACAGACGGGCACACACAAACAGACAGACACACTGTCACAGGTACCAGTCCAGTGATCACCCTTCCCATGCATCAGCTACTGCCACTGTGGATAACTATACGACTTCTACCTCTGTAATGCGGTAACATTTTATCACCAACCGAAGAAATATGCCACACATGTACATCAAGAATGTTAACAAATAAAGCAATAGGCCTAAAGCATATAACTGAGCTCAGAGAAAATAGTTTTGCCCAGACTTTGTGCAAAGATAGATATGTTGCCAACCAATAATTTTACTGATAACAAAAACGTCGAGGACATAAAAAAGCCGACATTACCTCCAACACAACGCACAAGGTCTCAAGGCACAGCGAAATGACGTCAGTTGAAAACTGTGTCATAACAGCAAGAAGTCCGTCAACCATGCTTCCAATGAACGGCTGCAGAACGTGAATACGATCGGTTGATGAAAGGTGTGAGCAGTATTCGGACACGGCCCGCACGGCCGAGATTCGAACACAGGGCGGCTGTGAAGGATTTATGCCGGCAACAGTTGCTTGCAGAAACCTGCAAAAAATTCAGACGTTCACTGGACCAATAAATGTGCAAAGAGTGAGTTTACATTAATAATTACACACCTGCACACAAAACATCCAGAGACGTTTCAATGCTATTTCTGGATTAACCGAGGCTGGATGACAAATCTTCAGTGCTTTTTCACTGTTGGTTAGTGGCGGCAAGTGCATCCCGTTATCAAACAACTATATTGGCCCTCATACAGAGAGGCCAACATGTGTGCTGGCCGTGTAGGATGCTGCTCCAGGTAAGTCACTGTGAGTATATGCCGAGATGGGACACACGGAGAGACATCAGACCAATGCTAATGCTTCAATTTACTAACTAAATGAGTAACAGTCTGGCATAACCTATCAAGAGTTTCATTGTGCATGACTGTAGTATAGCGACTTGCCATCCATAAACATCGGCCGAGAAGGAATGGAGATACTGCACACATGTAAACATACACCACGTGCATACATACACAACAATACAGAATACTGCATAATAAAAAAATGTTTAGGACAATATGACCAATATATAGGGAACTACCCTTATTTCAGAAGATACCGCACTTTCCTCAAACTATGATAAGTCACAGGAAGCCTATGTGCCAAAAATGAGCTCTAGTCATTCAGCCATATCAATACAATACTGGCTTGAAATGGGAAAACACACAAACACCGGCTCATAAAAAATATCACGCTACCATAGTGAAATGCCCCATATAAGGTACTGCAAAAATGTTTGGTTATCTTCAACACTTATGACTTAAAAATACTATAAACAGACAGCTTAAGATTTGATACAAATTCAGTAACCATGCATGCAGTGTGAAAATAATAAAATTGGCAGTAAAAAAACGACAACATATGCCAATATTTGTTTGCATCTGTTCAAAGCATGTGCAGTGCATACTAATATTTAAAATTTCGTGTCGATTTTGTGCCGTAACAACGTCAAAGAACTCACCGTTTTGATTTAGATCAACCAAGACAACATTCTGCAGGAATGTGTTAATGTCAAGTGGTAGTTTGTGCGTGGAAACGTGGTCCAAAATCAGCTTCGACAGACTACCAATGCCCAACAGTGTGGACTCGTGCACTTTCCACCTAACAACACGGTCAACATTATCAATTACTACGTGGATCGCTTTCACTGTAGTCAGCATAAAGCACCAGTCTGGTGGGTCAGCCCATCCGTCTATCAGCTGGGTATATTCAAGCTGACATGCTGGCGGCCGCACCTGATACGGCCAGCGTACGTTTTGGTGCTTCACTTTGAAGGCCAATGTACTTGTTACCTAGCTAGAAAATAAGAACGCAACATCATGTTGCCACTGGTGTAATAAAATCAATTTTCTTCCTGAAACATGAAGAACTGTCGTCTTCAATCTGTTAGTTCCAGTCTTTTGGCTATCCGAAACTACGGCGATCGTAGTTTTGCTGTCTATGGACCTCATGTGTGGAACAGTCTTCCTGATGAACTGAGATCACCTGAAATCACTCCGACTATGTTGAGAAACAAACTGAAAACATTAATATTTAACATGTAACAGTTATTTAGCGCATTTGTGATAGCCTGCAAAAGTGAGCTCTAGAAATGTACTTCATAATACTAACTGCCGCTAAAGTCTAAACTGCTACAAGAATTGAATCACGACGAACAAAGTAAGCACTGCAGATACCAGTGAATTCTTCCCTGCTGCCGAGCTTGTTCTGCTTCCTGCAGATGCCGATCAACGACGTTACACAGAGCCGGCGCCATGTCTTTCATATACTCGTTCGCCATTGCCTGTCATATGTTCAGACAATCGCAGTCAGTACTGATCGACATTCATGTATGTTACTACTTGCATGCTCTGATAAACTTATTTCGATTCCACACACTATAATATTTCCCCAATTTTTCATTCGTATTATACACAGTGGTGGCCTCTTTGCACAGACAGGATAATATTGTAATCAAACAGCTATTCTTCTGCAGTATCCTTAACATTCACGGGCAATTTTTCCACATTGCTGTTACGTTTAAACAATCTTCACAGCATTTGTCTTGACAGTTTTCTTACATTCCTCGAGTTTTTCGTTCCACTCTCTAAGTTTTCTGTGGTCCATGATTTTCAGTTATGTGGTCACCCAGTTTAAACATGTTATCAATAAAGTTAAATTTATCCTAGCTTTAGTATGAGTTGTATAAATGTTATTCACCAACATCCAGTCAGCTATAAATGCAAATTCCTCCAAAACATAACATCCAAAATTTACATTATTTACAAGTTACAGAATTCCATGCTGCAGCAATAGCTTATACTGCATACCAACAATAAATCTTGAGCTGAAATGCGAACACTGTAAGAGTACGTTTCGTCGTCTTCGTCTTCCACAAACTGGTCAGGATTTGTCGACCACATTCGAACCTGCAGCAACATAAAGAGAAATAACAACCAATACCACACGTATGACAGATATCTGCCAAATAATATTAACACTTGGGTATTAAAACTTGTTCAAAATTTTGCTAACACACTGCACATAACAAATATTTAATATTATTTCATTACATTACGAGCACATGCCCTGCTTATCCAGCGGTTGAAGAAAGAAAAATATCTAACCACTGCTTTCTAGCTGACCATCGCAATGGTCCAATTGTGTCTGAAATGACAGCATATTTTAGATAAATGGCCACATAGACTGAGCTGGTTTCTGGCATAAGGATTAACACAGAAGGACAGCTACTTTGTATTACATCAGGTCTAGCTGGACCTGCCTGCACCCTAAATCCAAACAGGTATTTCATTAATCTTTAAATCCCAATCAACTCATCACTAAATAAATGGTTATAAACATCTAGTTTTGTTAACTGGCCTTAACAGTATAAATTAAATAGCCCATGACTTAAATTTCTAAACAGATATTCGTGATATGCCTGACATTAGTAACTGTAACATGGGGTAGGATGATATGGATATCAAACATGTACGCACAGCAAACTAGATAATTACCTGTTCCTCTGTCATCTGCATGTAATGAAACACGTAGTAAATCAACTGTTCAACATATTTCTTCATCAGTGACCGGTGTCGTGGAGTTTCAATCAATGCATGCACAAAGTCGAAGATGCCAAGAACGAGATTCTCGAATCCGAGAATTTCACCTACCAGCAATACACCGACCCTATCAAACTGTGTGCACTAGAAAAAGTTAAGTAAACAAATAAATAACACACCATCCACAACAACACATTTTCTAACAGCATAGACTCTTATTCCTTTCAGTCCACTAAGTTACCAATGGTCTACATAAAGTTCTTTCTGAAAACACTTGCCACTACAATATTTGATTTCTTCTATAAAGTTAAAAGCAATTTATCTCATGCAACAAAGCACTTTGACATGTAAATAATGGCATCACAGTAACGTTACACTGACATAGAATTTATACAGTATAGGCAGAACAAGTTGTATTTACTATAATTGCATATCATGCCTAAGTGGCATTTGCTCTGAGCTGGAATATTCTGTAAAGATAAAAGATTTACTGCAAGTGCGTGGAGTCCAATAATTATACCTTACCATGTACATTATATGGCAATTTTAAGTTTAGAAAGCACATTAATTAGGTCATTAGTTTAAATATTAAAACATGTTAAATATTAAAGACGTTTATACCGTCAGAATCTGCTGGGTCATTTCTTTCTTCAAGTCCATTTACAACAGTACGTAGATATCTACATAGCTCGGTGTAAAGGTAATACAGATGAAACCACATATAACTCACGGTATATCGTAACACATCCAGACTGTGAACTGGACTCTAGAGCTTAACTTTACAAAATCAGAAAATAAACTGACAAAAAAATTTTTCTTGAAAAATGTTAACCAGATTCTACAAAACTAAATATTAAATTCAAACAGACACGATAATGAAATCATCAAGATGACATTCTTCAGTCGATCTTAATACACTACAGGAATGCAGATCAAATATGTTATGCTGTAATAATGTACAATTTTAACTTTTATCCAATAACAAAAAATGATTATAACAAAACTAAGTACTGGGAAGAGCGTCTCTAAAACGACTTATTTTGTGTCAAATGGGATGTAAACCTTAACTCAAACAGAAAAACAAATAACATGACGAAAGCAGCAGAACTGTCGACTATCTAAAATGTGCAACATAAATGGATACGTTTCGGCACTATGTGTCAATGCAAGCCAGACCGGGTCAAGTATCTGCGGCAAATACTCCGCCATGCGTGACGGAAAACTCTTTACAAGTGTTGTCAGCGCCTTCACCGCACAAAGCAAACATGGTCATCTGATGTTTAGTAAAACACGAACAAACCTGCTGTTCACTCTAAACTGTTTGACATGCTCGTGCATGCACACAGATGTGTAGGAAACTACTGAACGAAGCAAACACTTTCCAGGCACTTTGAAATTCCGTCACATTTCCAGTCGATCCTCAGCAGCAGTTCTACCTCATGTTACAGTTACTAATATCATGCATGCATTATTTGCAATTGCAACTGCCACCAGTATGCTAAGTATTAACGTCAGTTGTCAGCGTACATTCTACACAACTGTCAGTGATTATAAAATAAACAGCAAACCGTAAAACAGGTGATAGAAGGCCTGCAACAGCCTACTTAAATATTAGTTTAACCCCAATATAAAGTTACCAATAACTAGTCTTCCCTGACAAAATTTTCCCAGACACTTCTCTGACATTTACTGACTTGGGTCAATTGATCAACATTTTCCCAAAAGATGCTAAAATACCTAACATTTTCAGTTTTCTAAATGGTGCAAAGTAAAGAATGAAAAAGTTTCACTTAAGAACCTGTATATTAGAAAGAAGGAATGGATTGTAGCTATTAAAAAGCAAAGACTGCAGTCTGAAATATGATTCTACCTGAAACCAATGTTGGACAATACAGTGAAATGGAGGGAACAAAACATCAGATAGTTCTGTACTAAAAAGTATTAATTTTATCCAAAGAAACCAATGACAATTAGACAGCAACCTAATGACACGCGAAAAAAAAACTGATAAACGGTCTTTTATTTGTACAGTAAGAAAAAACGCAAATTTTAAAAATTTATACGACTAATAGAAAAATGTGACTGTAACTAAAAAATCCCAAGATGAAGAAACTGGCATGCTGTTGAGATAATGCTCTTGATTGCAGCAGGATAACCAATCACTTAAGCCATGAAGCTCTGAATACGAAAAGTCAATAATCGCAAACCTTGAGAACTTCCATTTTGAGTCCACTGTCTGATGTGGGGCCATCGTGCTGCTGAAGTGACGCCGTGAAGACTGTAACAAACTGAGGTAGAAATGGAAATAGGAACTTCTTTGCAATGCCCTTCAAACAAAAATGAGTAATAAAAATAATTCCAATGTTCGACACTAAAGAAACACTGCAATGTGATAAATACAACCACCATTGTAGCTATATTAATAGCCATTTGCCAGATAAGCTTGGTAATCCCGTTAACCAACTGGATCTCAGTCTCCACCTGCGCCGGAAGAGACACAGACACACTGGATATACTTCCTGTTACCTTACCAACAGCATCAAAGCACTGAATGAAACCCAAATCATTGAGACAAAACAGTGTTTTTTTTATTTTTTTTGTAATCTTTGTATTGCAATAAATATATTTAATTTTGTTCACTGTACATGGGTAGCCCGTTTATGCGGAGCATAAGCTCCTTGGGTACTACCTGTCACACATAATCTAAATGTATTTGATATTTTGATGTTACTGTTATTTGAGTTTGTGTGTGACAAAATAAATTGATTGAATAACACCCACTGGACCCATCATTTCTTGATTCACTACTGGACTCCCAACAGTAGGAGATTTGCTTCTTTCATGATGGCTCTCCAACCACGCATGGCTGAAGCTGGTAGAAATATAGTGACTATTTGTAACAGAAAACACCAAAATTACTACACAGACAAATTATACAATGAAAACAACAATTTACCGACTGCACAACAAGCCAGAGGCATACACATATGGTTAAATAACATCACTGTTAGCAAACAGTAATAAATGCTGCAGCAAAAGTTCAAAAATACTTGGCATACAATAATATAACATAACACGATAATACAACAGAGGCTTGACTATGTGTGCGGACTGCGGGCTGACATTTTTGAAACTTGGTCTGCAGAAACTGGGAGATACCTGCGGTTCATCAGACAGCTAAGTCTCCTGATATTGCAGGTGGTGTAGTCATCAATACTTCATCTATTCTTGCTAAATGAGATATGATATCTATTCACAAAAGTCAACACACATTATCAAAATCTCGGCGTAAGACAAACTGATTGCGATTTTTCACCTTCTGAAGCTCATTCATCGTTCCTAGCATTCCGGCACAAGTATCGAAAATGTTCACCGCCCGCGCACGTGTTCGGACGCCATATATCTGGCATGTAAAAACATTTAGACAAAGATAAATGGCAAATGGTAGCAAACTACCACTTCAAATGTGGACAGCTAACGGCAGTACTGTATTCCAACAACTGCTAGTGTTACTGTGCAATGTTAGCAAAAGCCTGCAACAGAGCAGTTATTCCAGAAAGCTCATAAAATAAAATTGATGCAAGTTATAAACACTCAAAAAAAATCCAAGAATTCATCAAGCACAGTATGTATACTTGACTTTACCTTACCGTTCTCTAGCTAAAGATATTTTGGATGACACATGAAAAAACTAAAACCTCTAAAAACGACCACAGAACGGACGATAATGGCTCACATTTTGCTGGGTGAAAATCTTGTACATCTCGGGCAGAATGACGGAAGCCACCTGCGGCATCTGCACGTCAGTGACCTCTCGACAAAATTCTACAAGCACGCCAATTCTATTATTCATTCAATAATCGACAAACATAAGTACCGGTACTGACTTTTTAAAGTTGAAAACAACAATAACTGAAATTATGGTATACAAAAATGGCAAAAAACAAAACGCAGCTCAAGAGAACCAGTGGACATTGATTAGAAACTACACAGTACCTCCATAAAAGTGGTAATGCAACAGGCCAAGTTTGTCCATTTGTCCTTCTGTTAGCAAGATTATTAACACTGTAGATACATTTTCGTGAAATTTTGGCATAAGGAACAACAAACCAATTTTATCGGTGACCTGGATGCATGGGGGATAGGAGCTCAAAGGCAGCAGTACCCTTCTCTCTTTCATTCGAGATCAATTGATGAATGAAGAAAGGATGAGGCCACTCGTGATTTTCTTTGACTGCAAGGTCAGTCATGGTTTTATAGTTTCTGTCAGTGATTTCATGCTGCTGGGTAGGCAACGATATACATTACATATATATGGCCCACGAATAACATGTGACACCTATCTCCAAGGAACAAGTGAAAGAAGAAATGACCAGCTAACTCAAGTTCACCCGGAAATGGTTGTCAAAATGGAGTTTTTAATCATAATAGATTATGAGATGACACAGACAGGACGGCTGCGGCATCACCTGGACCATATGCAAATCATTTGCACCTCGCTCCAGCCAGATAACCACACCACTTAATAGCTCAATTGTTACAGGCCGACATCCAATCAACAGTGTCAACACACCGAAGGCAATATACCACACACTGTCGATGACACTAGCAAATGCTGTCAATTGTAAATAATTTGTAAACCATTATAGTAAACTGCAGGCAACATGGGCTATGGTTTGAACAGCACTGCACTGTACAAACTAGCTAAACAAAACCTAGAAAGAGACTCCAGTTCAGTCACCGCATGCAACAGTGAGCAGAAAGAGTAATAAGTTAGCCAGTTCACCCAAACATCTGGCACTAATAATGAACAGCTAATCGCAAGACATGCGCTTTCTTACCAGTAAGGACTCGCATGGCGCCGTGAATTGCATCGGGACTACCACTTGCTAGTGCTTCCATCAGAACATCAAAGAGTTCAGGCCAAGCTTCTGGCCAGTCCCAGTGGGCAATAGCCGACACTGCATATGCAACGCTAACACGGACTCGCCGTACTGGCTCTCGCAAGCCAATAGGCAGCAAGCGTCGAATATCGGCTTTCGCCTACAGAAAACACAATCCAATACAATATATTCCTAAAACCAGCAGCTGAGTACTGTCATCGATGTAATTTTCGTAGTAATACAGCAATATATAACTGAATATTATACAAGTCACCTGCTTTCCAGACTGACAGCAAAGCTCATGCTGACATTTCACACGATAGTAATGACTTTGACAAAAAAAGATAACAATTTGTTATCTCACATGAAATATCAAAATTGCCACATAAAGTATTCATAAAACATTCACGAGAGAAGTGTTATGTTACCATGACCTCTGCCTCATTCTGGGGTAATCTACCTTCCACTGTCACCCAGGAAAAACCTTGTACAAATTATAATATATACGCAACTGAGCAACAATGAATAACAACTAAGCAATAAATAATACAGAGCATCTGTTCTGGGCTGTAAATTTTTTGACGGCCAAAAATTGGAATATTTGTGGCCCAATCACGGCCAAATAACATCAAATTTGTGGAGAATTCACAGTTCTAATTTATTATAGCAAAACAAAAAAAATCCAAATCCATCTTTCAAAGTAAAACTATAACACTGTTTTTGCTTCAATAATAAAACTGCCAAAAAACATTAACCGGAGATAAATCAAACCTGCCAGAGATTGAGTATATCACATACTACATGTAACATAAATTCAGTCGGGACATTTCAGTCGTTTTTAAGACAGTTGCAATCTACTATTCCAGCGATGACTTTTAGCCATGAGCTATACTGCTGCATTTCGGTTTATAAAGTTAGCATGTAAAATTTGACATAGTTGGCAATAAGTGGCAAAAAAACAGCTGGCAACCCTGCTTAACTCACATCACTGCACAGACTAAATATTGAATTGCATTATTTTGCATGTTGTAAGTAAAGTTGCATACGATAATTAGTGCTGTATTTTATGAATAAATTACTAAATTAGTCAAACTTGTAGCATTTTGTGTAACAAGTATGGGCATCTTATATTCAATCATTGCTGCCTACAGGTTGCCACACTGACTATGTTAAGTTAATGGCCATCTTAAGTTATGCATTTCACTGAAAAAAGTTTGATTCTTATTTTTTTCAGTTACAATTGGGTTGATAGTGTACAGTATGAATAGGGTTAGGGTTTGCTTTAAGAGTAAACTAGGAGCACTGGAGCAAGGCTGCCTATACCAGAGAACAGATACAGGCAAAAAATTACCATGACTGTATTGCAGACACCAGGAAGAACACTAAACAGGTACGAAAAACAAAATGCCCATAGTTCAAATGCAGCTTAACCATCATGTGCAAACTAGTTACCCGCTCTGTGGTTTCTGGTTGGCGAAACTTGTCTGAATGTTGTGACCAGTGAACTTCAACATACTGCTTGAGCAAAAGTGATGCCAGCTGTCGCACTTCGACCGCAACAGATGTGTCGACTGTAAACTCCGTCAAGTATACTCCAAATTCTAACAGAAAATAAAAAGAAAACATTTCTTCATAGAGCAACGCAGGCCAAGTTACAGCATAGTTAAATAATGAGTGAATGACAACACCATAACTGCTCAAGTATGCTACAAAGCCATAGGTAGAGCTCTGTCGACATCCAGGGCTGTTCTTGAGTATTCGCTCAAGCTTTTTTTGAGTATTCGAGCTACTTGAAGCTAATGGAACTAGTTAAAATATGTAAATATGTCTAAATGATGAATCTATGATTTTGGCAGGCAATCCTATATACGCTGTTTCATGAATCTTCAGGTGAGTTGGGGAGTAGCCTCATTATTGTATTTATTACTGCTTTTTTGATGAAATTCTCTGCATAATAATTTTGTCTGTGAACATTGCTATATCACGTCTATATGGCATATTAAAATCAATCTTAAATAAATATTCATTGAAAATAATATAAAAAAATATTGTTTAAGTATTCAAGCTTACAAATAAAGGCTAAACCTGCCCAGCTATCTCCAGTTGGGCTCAAGTACTCGGAATAGTTATAGTTGTGCTGGAAACGAAATATTTACTGTATATCAATAGGCCTACCCTGTGAAATGCTTCTTGTAACAATTTACAAATAGCTGGTATGATTGGATTATTTCTGAACCACGTCAAACATACCTCATCATTAACCTCCATCGACGTACATTTTATAATTACTCCCCATTTGCCAGATTCGTTTCGCATCATACCGAAAATTACACTTAAAGTTGCATGCCGTGCAGTTCAGTAAATGACAAATTGGCTTGCAATGCACGGCAATTGGCTGTTGGTAAAATGCAGAATGCGGAAAGTTGCTGTGTCGGACGTCGGATGCCCTGCCGTCTGTGACACCACACGACGACACATTTGCATGGCCCTGCATCAGGTCTGAGTAACATTATCTACATCTGATACGATCAAGAGCCAAGTCGAATTCAACTGCCTCAGACTCAGAAAGATAGTAGTGCCCAGCTGTGAATACATGTAGCTTGTTCTGGACTTCTTTATTGTTGAGACTTCCATCAGTGTCACCCTCTGGATGCTGAAGACTTCATTAGCTTGCCCCACCCGTCCAGTAATGAACAGTAACCATATGAACTGTCCACTATCAGCCAGCTTCTGCAGGTAAGTGATGTCACCATCTGTGACTCAACACATTGTTATGTCATTTCCGTTACGGACAGATATCGTGTCCTTTATATATAAAGACTTGAAAACAGATGATGTTATTATCATGACTGAGAACCATTGTCCGCCATATTCGTGTCACAAGTTTCATGTACACGTTTACATAATTACATAATAGACTCACCTCTGCTATAAGGTACAAATTACCATAATATGTCCTAAATAGGCGTCTGTATTTCATTACAAAAAAGTATAATTTTCTGTATGATGCAAAACGAATCTGGAGACAGGAGAATGCATAGGGCGCGTCAGTTATATAAGAATATCTCTATGTTATTTCTGTTTCCAGTGAAAGACGGTAAGCTTAGTACAGGTGTCAATGCAACATTTGATGCATCATGTTACGGTTAGTCTTCAACAATCTAAAATTACCTTACAAAACAATTGCATAAATAATACCTCGATAACTCAGCCCACTTTGTCCTTTTATTTATGACTAAAAATGTAGAATTTGCAACTTTCACGCAAACTATTATAATTAGAACCGTACTGCTCAACACCGGAAG